>Ga0208794_1000609_pt1 | contig 21458 bp, 15 predicted proteins | sample 32_taG_FD_184106 | JGI IMG/M metagenome (GOLD analysis project Ga0208794, IMG submission 184106) | Marine viral communities from the Gulf of Mexico - 32_GoM_OMZ_CsCl metaG (SPAdes) (version 2) | ecosystem: Environmental > Aquatic > Marine > Oceanic | place: Atlantic Ocean: Gulf of Mexico... | reverse complement strand
CGAAGGGCTGATGGCGCTGCCCGACACCGCGCCCGAAGACATGGCGGCGCTGCTCACCACCGACCTCGCCAGCGATGTCGCCAAGGCGCCGCCGCCGCCCGCGCCGCCGCCGGCCCCGCCGGTGGACGAGATCGAAACCAGCTTCGCCGCGGCGGAGGAACGCCAGGTCGCCCCGCGCGGCGAACCGGTCGATACCACGGCGGTGGCCACGCGGATCGCCGAGATCATCGCCGAGCTGGCGCGCGAGGAAGGGATCGCCTTCCAGTCGGCCAGCGCGCAATACCAGACCTTCCTCACCCGCTGCCGCCGCGAGCGGCTGATCGGGCCGATGCCCGACATGCGCGCCTTCCGCCGCCGGTTCGCCGTGGCCGGCGCCGAGCTGGCCGAGCTCGACGAAGCGCTGCAGGCGCGCATCATGCAGCTGGCCGGTGCGGTGGAAGAAGACCTGCTCGGCCCGTTCCTCGTGATCGCCAAGGCCGCGCATGCGGGCGAGACGCAGGTTGACGAAGCGGCGCTCGCGCGCGCCTATGGCACCAGCTCGCCCGGCCGTATCCGGCGCCTGCTCGATCATCTCGAGCGGCAGGGCCTGGTGGTGGTGCGCGAGGATTTCGGCGGCGACCGCACGATCATGGTTCCCGGGCTGGAACCGCTTGCCGACGGTTGATGCCGCGCCGCGGTCTGCATAGACCGGGACGATGGACTATGCCGATTTCGCCCATTTCGCCGCGCTCGACATCCGTGCGGGCACCGTGACCCGCGCCGAACCCTTCCCCGAAGCCCGCCGCCCGGCAATCAAGCTATGGGTCGATTGCGGCCCCGACATCGGCGAACGCAAGAGCTCCGCGCAGATTACCGAACATTACACCCCCGAAGGCCTCGTCGGGCAGCGGGTGATGGCAGTGGTCAACTTCGCGCCGCGCCAGATCGGTCCGGTGATGTCCGAGATCCTCGTGCTGGGCTTTCCCGACGCCAACGGGGCGATCGTGCTGGCGCAGCCCGGAGCTGGCATTCCCGACGGCGCCCGGCTGGCCTGAATTTGTTGGCCGGCGGCTTCACAAGCCGCGCGGCACCCCTATATCCGACTAACACACCTCGTTTATTTGTAGCGAGGCCTTGTGTTGCATAATCGCAACACCATATTCGGACGGTATTTTGTGATTGGGGTGTTTGCATGAATCTCGAAAAGTTCACCGACCGCGCCAAGGGTTTCCTGCAGGCCGCGCAGACCGTTGCTATCCGCTTGAACCACCAGCGGATTTCGCCGTCGCACCTGCTCAAGGCGCTGCTCGACGACGAACAGGGCATGGCCGCGCAGCTGATCCAGCGCGCGGGCGGCAATCCGGGCGTGGCGATTACCGAAGTCGACAATGCACTGGCCAAGGTGCCGGCGGTTTCGGGCGGCGGGGCGCAGGCGACCCCGGGGCTCGACAATGACGCGGTGCGCGCGCTCGACAGCGCCGAACAGCTGGCGGAAAAGGCCGGCGACAGCTTCGTCCCCGTCCAGCGGTTGCTGCAGGCGCTGGCACTGGCCGACAATGACGCCGGTAAGGCGCTGAAAGCGGCGGGGATCGACGCCAAGGCGCTCGAGGCCGCGATCCAGGAAGTGACCGGCGGCCGCACCGCCGACAGCGCGGGCGCGGAAGAAAGCTACGACGCGATGAAGAAATACGCCCGCGACCTCACGCAGGCGGCGCGCGACGGCAAGCTCGACCCGGTCATCGGCCGCGACGAGGAAATCCGCCGCACCGTGCAGATTCTCGCGCGCCGGACCAAGAACAATCCCGCGCTCATCGGCGAACCCGGGACCGGCAAGACCGCGATCGCCGAAGGCCTCGCGCTGCGTATCGCCAATGGCGACGTGCCCGACAGCCTCAAGGGCCGCACGCTGATGGCGCTCGACATGGGCTCGCTGATCGCCGGGGCGAAGTACCGCGGCGAGTTCGAGGAGCGGCTCAAGGCGGTGCTCGACGAAGTGAAGGGCGCCGAGGGGCAGATCATCCTGTTCATCGACGAAATGCACACGCTGATCGGTGCGGGTGCGAGCGAGGGCAGCATGGATGCGGGCAATCTGCTCAAGCCCGCGCTCAGCCGCGGCGAACTGCATTGCATCGGCGCGACCACGCTCGACGAATACCAGAAATATGTCGAGAAGGACCCCGCGCTGCAGCGGCGCTTCCAGCCGGTTTTCATCGACGAGCCCAGCGTCGAGGACACGGTATCGATCCTGCGCGGGATCAAGGACAAGTACGAACTGCACCACGGTGTGCGCATCACCGACGGCGCGATCGTCGCGGCGGCGCAGCTGTCCAACCGCTATATCCAAAACCGCTTCCTGCCCGACAAGGCGATCGACCTGATGGATGAGGCTGCCAGCCGCATCCGCATGGAAGTGGAGAGCAAGCCCGAGGAAATCGAGAACCTCGATCGCCGCATCATCCAGCTGCGGATCGAGGAACAGGCGCTGCAGAAGGAAACCGACACCGCGTCGAAGGACCGGCTCGAAAACCTGCGCAAGGAACTGTCCGAACTCGAACAGCAATCGAGCGAGCTGACCACGCGCTGGCAGAACGAACGCGACAAGATCCACGCCGAAGCGCGGATCAAGGAAGACCTCGACCAGGCGCGGATCGAACTCGAACAGGCGCAGCGCGGCGGCGACCTGCAGAAGGCGGGCGAGCTGCAATACGGGCGGATCCCCGAGCTGGAGAAGAAGCTCGCGGAAGCCTCGGGCCACACCGATAATGCGCTGCTCAAGGAAGAGGTCACCGAAGACGATATCGCCGGTGTCGTCAGCCGCTGGACGGGCATCCCGGTCGACCGGATGATGGAGGGCGAACGCGAAAAGCTGCTCGACATGGAGAACATCCTCGCCAAGCGGGTGATCGGCCAGAGCCAGGCGATCGACGCGGTGTCCAAGGCCGTGCGCCGCGCGCGCGCGGGCCTCCAGGATCCGGGGCGCCCGCTGGGCAGCTTCCTGTTCCTCGGGCCGACCGGCGTGGGCAAGACCGAACTGACCAAGGCGCTTGCCGGCTTCCTGTTCGACGACGACAGCGCGATGGTGCGCATCGACATGAGCGAGTTCATGGAGAAGCACGCGGTTGCCCGGCTGATCGGCGCGCCTCCGGGCTATGTCGGTTACGAGGAAGGCGGCGTGCTGACCGAAGCGGTCCGCCGGCGCCCCTATCAGGTGGTGCTGTTCGACGAAGTCGAGAAGGCGCACAGCGACGTGTTCAACGTGCTGCTGCAGGTGCTCGACGACGGGCGGCTGACCGACGGGCAGGGCCGCGTGGTCGATTTCAGCAACACGCTGATCATCCTGACCTCGAACCTCGGCAGCCAGTATCTCGCCAATATGGACGACGGCCAGAAGGTCGAGGATGTCGAACCGCAGGTGATGGACGTGGTGCGCGGGCATTTCCGCCCCGAGTTCCTCAACCGGCTGGACGAGATCATCCTGTTCCACCGGCTTGCGCATGAGCACATGGCGCCGATCGTCGATATCCAGGTCGCGCGGGTGCAGAAGCTCCTGAAGGATCGCAAGATCGTGCTCGACCTGACCAAGGCGGCGAAGAAATGGCTCGGCCGCGTGGGTTACGACCCTGTCTATGGCGCACGCCCGCTCAAGCGCGCGGTGCAGCGCTACGTGCAGGACCCGCTGGCGGACATGATCCTCGCCGGCAAGGTGCCCGACGGCGCAAAGGTCGCGATCGACGAAGGCGACGGCGAACTGGCGATGACGATCACCTGACCGCGTCGGACCCGATGCGGAAACGAAAAAGGGCCCCGGTTTCCCGGGGCCCTTTCTTTTAGGATTCCGATCTGGATCAGAAGCCGAATGTTGCGGCTACCTTGAAGTAGCGACCCATGATCCCGTCGAAATAGGTGGTCAGGCCACCACCGGTCGGCGCCGGGTAGGGCGCGCTACGGTCGAACAGGTTCTCGACGATGAAGCGGAAGGTGAAGTCGTTTTCGGTGCGGAAGCTGATGCCAGCGTCCATGTAAACGATCTCGTCGCGCTCGAAGAACTGGTACGAGGTCGGTGCCGCATCCGGATCAACGACGTTTTCGCCGATGTACTGGATCTGCGTGAATGCGCCGAAACCGTTGTTCTCGTAAGTCACGCCGACGGTAGCCTGGTGCTTCGAATAGCCCGGGCTTCCACGGAACGTCGAGAGATCGCCCGTCCCGACCTGCTGCTCGAGCTTGTCGATGTACTGGTACGAACCACGCAGGCTGATGCGGCTGTCGGCGCCGAGGAACGGCGTTGCCTCGGTCCAGCGCAGGTCCGCAATCACACCCTGGTAGTCATAGGATGCGACATTGAGGTAGCCGGTGCGGATGAATTCGACCTGGCCCGCCCCGTCGCGATCGATGCGATCGCAAGCCGAGTTGGGGAAGTCGTTGGCATCGTAGCATGCTTCCAGCGTGCCTTCGGCGTTCACACTCTGGATCGCACCTTCAAGAGCGATATCGACCCAGTCGACCGACAGGGTAAGGCCCGGAGCGAAAGTCGGTGTGAACACCGCACCGATGGTCCAGCTGTCGGCCGTTTCATTCTCGAGTTCGGTGTTGCCCGAAAGCGAACCGCGCGTCGTGAAGTCGACGATGTTCGAGGTGAAATTGGCCGGCAGTCCGTCCGCAGCACAGTTCGCCGCACGCTGGGCCGGGTTCGGTCCAGCGTTGATGAAACGTGCATCGCACGGATCGTCCGCGGTGGTGAAGATCGCGCTGTTCGGGTTGAACAGTTCGGTGATCGCAGGTGCGCGGATCGAACGGGTGAAGTTGCCGCGGATCGCGAAATCTTCAACCGGCTTCCAGCGCCCGCCGGCCGTCCAGGTGATATCCCCGCCGGTGAGCGAGTTATCGACGTAACGAATGGCGCCCTTGGCTTCGAGCAGGTTGACGAACGGAACGTCCATCGTCGGCGAAACAAGCGGGATCTGGAGTTCGCCGAACACTTCGTCGGTGTTGTACGAACCTGAGACCGGATCGATCGGGATCGAGCGACCGAACTGGGTGCGCGGTGCATCCGGGTCGGCCGGGTCGGGCTGGCCGAAGAAGAACGCACCCGGATCGAAGTCCGCCGATTCGTCACGGTGCTCGTAACCGATCGAGAAACCGACCGGGCCGCTCCAGATATTGAACAGGTCGCCGCCGATGGTGGCGATGAAATCATACTGTTCGTTGGTCGCGGTCGGGTTGGCGATAGTCGTGACGTAATCCGCCACGGCCTGCGTGTTCTGGTTGCCGAACGGGTTGAACGGGGCGCAGATGTCGCTGATCGTCGCGATCGGCGAACTGTCTGCTCCAGCCGGGCAGCCAGCCAGGGCGTTCTCGAAGTTCTGCTGCACCAGTTCGCGGCTGCGACCCTCGGTACGCGAACGACCGTAGAGGCCCGAGACTTCCCAGTTCAGATTGCGCGAACCGAGGTAGAAATCGCCACGCAGACCGGCGACAACACGATAGACTTCGACTTCCGACGAGCCTTCACCGGCGATCAGGTCGGTGTTGGCGCGGCCGAGGTAGAAGAAGTCCTGGCCCGCGGGAAGCTGCGCGCCAATGGTTGCACGGGCTTCGTCCGACAGGAACGGGTTGCTCAACGGCACGATCAGATTGCCGTCGGGCGTGCCCGCATCGTCGAACAGCCAGGTGTTGTAAACCGGCTGCGAGCGCAGTTCGGTACCCTTCGAATTGGCGTACTGTCCTTCGAGGAAGGCCGTGATCGAATCGGTTACGTCGTAGGTAGCGGTGAGCGCGCCGAGATAGCGCTCGACCGGCGAGAGCAGGTTCGAGACCGGGAGAAGGCTGAAACCGTTGCCGCCGGCGGAGTTCACCACACCGTAGCGTTCGCCGAAGTCCAGCGGGGTAAGGTTGCCATTGGCATCGAATACGAGCGTGTTGCCGCTGCCGTCGGTGATGTCGAAGCCGAAGCCGGGCACGATATCGGCAGTCGTCGGAGCGCCGAATTCGCTGAGGATCGGGATACGGCGATCGCTGATGACGACGTTGTCGAACGGCGAGTTCGGATCATTGGGAGCGGCGTAGAACAGCCCCTGTGCCGTGCGTTCACGATCGGTGTACAGCAGGCCTTCGGTGTTGTTGTACTCGACCGCTGCAACCACGTTGCCGCGACCATCGGCGAAGCTGGTGCCCACCATTGCACCCAGACGGTATTCTTGCGCATCGCCTTCTTCGGCGATACCCATCTGCGCGTCGAAGCGGACGCCTTCGAAACGGTCCTTGAGGATGATGTTCACGGTGCCGGCGATGGCATCGGCACCGTAAATCGGTGCGCCGCCGACGGCGATGGTTTCAAGACGGTCGACCATCAGCGTGGGGATCGTGTTGAGATCGACCTGCGAACCGGCTGCCACGGGGCCGAAGATCGAAGCGGTGTTCGAGCTGACGTAGCGGCGGCTGTTGACCAGCGTCAGCGTGCGCTGCGAGCCCAGACCGAAGAAGTTGATGAAGCTCTGGCCCGAACCGAAGGAACCCGACTGGCCGCCGACCGCGCTGCTGGCGGGCGGACCGAAAGCGGGCTGTTCGTTGAGCACTTCGCCGACATTGGTCAGACCGCGTTCTTCGATCTGGTCGGCGTTGACGACGATCGAGGGCTCGAGCGTGTCGCGGTTGGGGCGGCGGATGCGCGAACCCGTCACGACGATGGCATTATCGGCCTCGGGAGCGGCTGCGGCCTGTTCGTCGACGATGGTGTCGTCGGCATCCTGCGCGAAGGCAGGTGTCGAAACGGCCAGGGCGGCGATACCCGCGCTCGTGAAGAGCGCAAGCCGCCGGCCCCGTGCGAACGGGGGGGTGGAGGTCATGTTGTGGTTCCCTGATTGCGACCGTGCATGATTGCACGCGTGCATGAGAACCAAAACTTCCGAACGTGGCAATGCTATAGCTTCCGTAAGGGAAAACTCGCATGAGGTTTGCCCCGAACTGCAATGAAAATGACACATCATTTGCTACAGAGGCATCCATCTGCACGACAATCACCGGTCCCGACCGTGCGCCGCGGCTTGTCGGCGGGCTGCGATCTGATAGTCTCGTGGCGGTTCTGACGCCCACGCTTTCTAGGAAATCACTGCATGCTGCTTCGTCCTGATCGTCTGGCCTCATCACGCGCAGGTTCGCGCACGATGGGCAATCGCTCCTGGTGCATGGGCGCGGCTTCCGCCGGGCTTGCAGCGATATGCACCCTGGCGTTCCCGGCAGTGACGTCGGCGCAGGACGCGCCCTCCGAGGCACTGCTCGACTGCCGCGCCATCGGCAGCGATGACGAGCGGCTGGCGTGCTACGACCAGGCGCTCGACACGCAGTACGGGGTGGACGAGGAGTTGCAGGAAAAGCGCCGGCAATACCGGCGCGAACGGTTCGGCCTTCCGGTGGATTCCTCGGGGTCCCGGATGGCCGAACTCACCGCAACGATCGCGGCGGTGGATGCGAACCTGCGGACCGGGCAAACGACGATCGCGCTCGACAACGGACAGGTCTGGCAGGTGCTCTCGAGCGGCGGTCTGCGGGCGCGCTTCCGCGTCGGGTTGGAGGTGACGATCAGCGAAAGCGCTACCGGCGGATATCGCGTGCGAATTGCGGACAAGACGGGGTTCAAGGGCGTGACCCGCATCCGCTGAGGGCAGGCCCACCGCACCATGATCACAGATCAGGATATCCTGCAGGATGCGGAATGGCTGCCGCATCGTTATGACGAGACGAACGGCAGCTTCCGCTTTCGGCATGTCCCGCGCGACGTGCAACGCGAGGCCGCGTTCCTGACCGACGAGCATCTGCCCGATACCGGAGCGGAACGCGTGATACCGCTTGAACGGATCGACCGGCGGGCCCTGCCCGCAGCTCCGATCCACTTCGTGTTCCATTCGGCCTATTGCTGCTCGACCCTGGTGGCACGCATGTTCGATGCCCCCGGCTATTCGATGGGGCTGGTCGAGCCGGTGGTGCTCAACGACGTCGTCGGTTGGCGGCGGCGAGGGGCGCAGCCGGAAAAGATCGCCGCGGTGCTCGATATGGCGCTTGCGCTGCTCGCGCGGCCGTTCGGCGATGACCGCGCGGTCGTGGTCAAACCCTCGAATATCGTGAACTCGCTCGCGCCAGCCATCATGGGGCTGCGCGCGGATGCACGTGCGATCCTGCTCTATGCGCCGATCGAAGATTTCCTCGCCTCGATCGCGGTGAAGGGTCTGTGGGGACGCCGCTGGGTGCGACAGGCATTGATCGGCCAGATGCACGATGGCGTTCTGGCGCAGCAATTTGCGCCCGATGAGATGTTCGAACTGACCGATCTGCAGGTCGCCGGCCTAGGCTGGCTTTCGCACCATTCAATTTACCGGAAAATGCAGGACCGGTTCGGCGCCGGGCGTCTCGGGATCTGCGACAGCCGCAGCCTGTTGGCGGAACCGGCCGAGACGGTTGCGAAATTCTTCGCTCGCTTCGAATTACACCCCGGCCCAGAAGATAGCGCGGCGATCGCAGCGGGACCGGCTTTCACGCGAAACTCGAAGGAATCGACGTCCTATTCCAGCAGCGACCGCGAGCGGCAAATCGCCGCGACGCGCGAGGCCAACAGCGACGAGATCGCCAAGGTCGCCGAATGGGTCAGGGTGGTGGCGGACGGCATCGGACTCGATGTCGCGCCGGTGTCCTCCGCCTTGCGCTGAGACGCAGGGCTAAGGTGGCGCCGTCGTCGCGGTCCAGGACGTCCCACTGGCCACTCGCCGCACCCCTCACGATCGAGCGTGCGAGACCATTGCCCTGACGAGCTGCGGCAAGCCACTGCTTCTTCGTCATGCAAACTTCGTTCTTGATTGCACGCGAACGAACGCTGCGGACAGTCTTGCAGATCATCCTGTCGCTAGTCTTGGCTTTCTGTTCGGTAACCGCTTCCGCTTCGGGGGACTGATCCTGCGTCTCGCCTCCCTGGGCCGCGAGGCCAGCACCAAAGGGCAGTACAAGTGCTCGAGCACCATGGTCGCCTTTTGCAACGGCCGCCTTGTCAAAGACCGGAATCTGGCTTTGTATCCTGCCGGCCGAGCATGGCGTGGCCCTCATGGGGCCTCGGAACCCCCGGTCGGCCTCGAACGGCGTGAACGCCGAACGTCGTCAGTTCGTAATCAGCCCGGAGGAATTCTTCTCCGCCATCGCGCTCGCAAGGCCGCGGCCTTCGCGTGCGACACGCGCCCATTCCCGATTGGTCAGGCAGACACGGCGCTTCTTGGCTCGCGAGCCGATGACAGACTCGGTCCGGCAAAGAATGTAGTCCGGATGCTTCTCATCGGTAATTTTCCCCTCCGCATCGCGCGCAGGCTCTCCAGTGCCCTGCTGAGCAGATGCCGGCACTCCAGCAAACATGAGCGCAGTACAGGCCAAAGCACAAATCTTCTTCATCTTCACCTCCTCATCTACGATGATGCATTGCACATCTTGTTCGAGCGAAGAACCGATTTTCCATGGGGGGAGCCAACGATATACGACGCGGCGTCTCGCCGTCGCCGACCGCAGCCCCGGGTGTGCCTATCCGGCCCCACTCTGCCGGGCCGGATCGTAGAGCGCGCCGTCAGGCGCGTCGCTCGGCAACACCCGGCCTGTCCAATCCGATCAGCACACGAATTGCTGGCAGGGTGAGCCGCGCTTGTTCTGCTGGACCGCTTCCCAGTCGATCCCTGCTCGACCGCCTTCGACAATCGCGGTTGCCATGCTCCGGCCTTGTCGTGCCACTTCGGCCCATTGTTCATTCGTGAGACAGATACGGCGCTTCTTGGCTCGTGATCCGGCTACCGATTCGGTGCGACACTTCACATAGTCAGGATGACGCCTGTCAGTGATCTTGCCTTGCTCATCGCGAGCGGGCTCGGCTCCCTCGTCGCCGGCGGAGAGAGGAGCAGGCGAAACAATGATCGCTGCACAGTACAAGACTCCAAGAAACTTTCTGCGCATTTTTTGATCCCTTCGTGTTCGCGTGTGAACCCGGTAAGTTCTCGGTCCATCTGCTAGTGCCTTCACAAAGAAGCGCACGGCTGAATCGGGAATCCAAATGCCTTTGTTCAAGTCGTCAAAAAGGAATTTGTCCTACCCATTCTATTCCGATCCGCGTTCATGATAGCACCGATTTCAAATAAAAAAAGGGGCGGTGAAAACACCGCCCCTCTCTTGTTCAGTTGATCTGCGACTAGAAGCGAAGCTTCACCGCTGCAGCATAACGACGGCCGAGGGCGTCGTAGGTCGACGGGTAGATGTTACCCGAGTTGTACGCGGTCGAGCCGATGTCCGAACCGACGATGGTCGGCTTGTTGTCGAGCAGGTTCTGCACGGTGAAGACGAACTCGAAGTTTTCGGTCGCCAACCAACGCAGGCTCAGGTCGAAGTAGCTTTCAGCCGGAATGGTGTTGAAGTCCACTTCCTGGCCAGCCACCGGACCAGTGCCTTCCGGCAGGGTGCCGACGAAAGCGTCGCCGCTTTCCGCACGCTGGAGCGGTTCGAACTCGACGCCGTCGAGGTAGCGCCACAGCAGCGAGACATCCAGCTCGTCGTAGAACGAGAAGGTCGCGCGGGTGTTGAACACGAACTCAGGCTGGATCGAGCTACAGTTCACCGAGTAGTAGCTTACGCACTCGCGGTTGACCGAAGTCGGGGTTGCCTGGAATTCGTTGCGGTTCGTCCAGGTGCCGTCGGTCGAGAAGCGGAAGCCGATATCGTCGGTCAGGCTCGTGCGATAGCGCAGGCTGACGTCGATACCATCCGTCTTGATCGTGCCGAGGTTCGACAGGCTGAGCAGCAGCCCGGGAACTTCGTTCGGCGAACCGTCGAGACCACCGGTCGCAGCACTACGAACGATCAGCGAGCAGAACGGATTGTCCGCGCTCGGTGCGTCGTAACAACCGCCGACAAGGTCGTTGACCGTCGGAGTCGTGATCGCGTCTTCAACCTTGATGTTGAAGTAGTCGACCGTGAACGAGAGGTTGTACATCGGTTCGAACACTGCACCCACCGTCCAGGTGGTAGCCGTTTCAACGCCAACATCGGGGTTGCCGCCCGTGGTGATGTTGATCTGGCCAGCCGCCGGCTGGAGGATGTTGCCGATACGGCTCTGTGCGAAGGCCTGAGTGGCGCCGCCTGCAACGATCTGCGAAACGCAGGCCGCCGTCAGGGCAGCATTGCCAACCGGGTTGGTCCCTGCACAGGGATCGACCGCAAGGTTCGACAGCTGGGTGACGACCGGCGTGAAGAGTTCACCGATGTTCGGTGCACGCGACGAACGCTGGTAGTTACCGCGATAGGTGATGCCATCGATGGGGGTCAGCGTACCGCCGACCTTCCACGTGAACTCACCGCCTGCAGTCGAGTAGTCCGAATAACGGCCACCGGCTTCGAGGGTCAGATCGCGAACGAACGAATCTTCGATGACGGGGATTGCGACTTCGGCGAAGAAGTCCTTGACGTTGTACGAACCGTTGATGTCCGGAGCGGCACCGCCGCCGCCGACAACTGCACCCGGGGTCTGCGAAGCTTCGTCCGACAGGCGGGTTGCGGTGTACTTGCGGTATTCGGCACCGAGCGCGAACGAGATCGGGCTAGCCGAAATGCCGAAGCCGAGGTCGCCGTCGATGATCGCCTGGGCCTGCGTGAGGCTGGCCTGGGTGATCACCTGCTGCGTCAGGTTGAAGACGTAGTCGATGGCTTCCTGCGAACCGAGATCGCCGAGCGGACCGAACAGGTTGATCGGAGCGCAACCGCCCGAGGGATCGGAACACTGGACGCCACCGGCACCGTCGGGAATCGCGATCAGCGACTGCTGAAGGCGATCGAAACGAGCGAAACCGCCCTGACGCTGGATGCGCTCGCTTTCACCGTATCCGCCGGAGACTTCCCAGCCGATCGAATCGGTGATGTCGCCGCGCAGGCCGCCCACGAGGTTGAACAGCGTGGTGGTGAAGTCCGAAGTACGCGAACCAGCTTCGGGCGTACGACGACGGACCGAGGTGCTGATTTCGACATAGTCGGGGTTGGCAGTGCCGTCGGCCAGCGTCGCACCGAACTGGGTGTTGCGGCCGGCAGTGCATTCTGCTGCGGTGAGCTCGAGGCCGTCACAGAAGGCCTGTGCCAGCTGGTCGGGCATGAACGGGTTGTTCAGGTTGACCTGGTAGGTGTTGAAGAACGAACCGCCCGGAGCGATGATCGTCGAAACGGTATTCTTCGAGAACGCCGCCTGCGTGAACACTTCGACAGCGTCCGACACTTCGTAGTTCGCCGAACCATAGACGTTGAAACGTTCGAACGGCGTCAGGAAGATGTTGAACGGGTTGAAGTTGAACGGACGATCGAACACGCCGTCGACGTAACCCTGGCCATCGTCGGTCAGCTGACCGAAGCCTTCCGGCGTCGGGCCGACGATAACGGCGGGAATGGCGTTCGAGGAACCGCTAGGGTTGCCCGAGAACGAACCGATGTTGAACAGCGAGAAGCCACGATCACCCTGATAGACGGCGTCCTGGTTCTGGTAGCCGATGCTCAGGACTGCGTTACCGCGGCCGTCGTCGAAGTTGGCACCAATGGTGACGTCGGCACGGAAAACGCTGCCGTCGCCTTCTTCGGTGATCTGCTGCGAAGCGGTTGCCTCGAGGCCTTCGAAGTCGGTCTTGGTGACGAAGTTGACAACACCGCCGATTGCGTCGGCACCGTAGGTGGTGCTTGCGCCGCCGGTCAGGATTTCCGTGCGCTCGATCACTGCCAGCGGAATGTTGTTGAGGTCGACGCGGCCGGTGGTGTCAGCCGGCGTGAAGCGGCGGCCGTCAAGCAGGACGAGGTTACGCGTGGAGCCGATGCCGCGCAGGTTGACGAAGCTCGAGCCGCCGTTGCCGTTGTTGACGGCCGAACCGACGCTCGGAACCGCCGAGGGCAGTTCGCGCAGGAATTCTTCTGCAACGTTGGTCTGGGCGAGTTCGAGGTCGTCGCTGCTGACGACGCTGACCGGGCTGGCCAGTTCGAGGTTGGGGTTCGAGATACGCGAACCGGTAACGACGATTGCTTCCGAAGGCACGACGGGAGCGGCAGTTTCTTCCGCTTCCGTTGCAACCTGTGCCATCGCCGGCTGCGCGAGAAGCGCAAGACCGAGAGCGGCAGGTGCCGCGCTGGCTTTGAAGTAGGTTTGGAGTTTCACTCTGATAATCCCTCTATTGATCGACCGACCCCTGAGGTCGGATCTCCAAGGAACCCCTGGGAGGAATAGAGAAAATGCACGAACTTAACGCCCATGCAGATGCAGGATCCCTCCAGTGGAACGTCGCATGTGCCTTTAGGGACGCGGTGAATGCAAAGCTTTTGTTACATTTTGGCCGGTTTGGCGTAGCGGGTGTGACGCCGATGTCACACCCGCCGGCCCGCCCGGTTTTCATGCGTCCGGGCAGGCGGAGCAATCGCGGAAACATTCGGTCCCGCGCTGCTTGACGTTTACGTAACCCCGGCTTACCCAATTGGTCCCATTTGAAAACCTATAATGAGGATGTCGATGCCCGAAGCCTATATCGTCGAAGCCGTCCGTACCGCCGGGGGGCGCCGCGGGGGCCGTCTTGCCGGGGTGCACCCGGTCGATCTCGCCGCCACATCGCTCGATGCGGTCATGGAGCGCAGCGGTCTCGAGGCCAAGGCTGTCGATGACGTGGTGATGGGCTGCGTCAGCCAGGGCGGCGAGCAGGCCATGCAAGTCGGCCGCAATGCCGTGCTGGCGAGCAAGCATCTGGGCGAGGGCGTCCCCGCGGTCACGATCGACCGCCAGTGCGGCTCCAGCCAGCAGGCGATCCAGTTCGCCGCGCAGGCGGTGATGAGCGGCACGCAAGACGTCGTCATCGCCGCGGGTGTCGAGAGCATGAGCCGCGTGCCCATGGGCTCGACCGGGATGTTCCACATGAAGGAAGGTCTGGGCAATTATAAGTCGCCCGGGCTGGAGGAGAAATATCCCGGCATCCAGTGGAGCCAGTTCATGGGCGCGGAAATGATCGCGCAGAAGCACGGCTTCTCGAAGGACGACCTCGACCGCTTTGCGTTGTCGAGCCACCAGAAGGCGATCGAGGCGACCAAGTCGGGCGCCTTCGAGGCCGAAATCGTCGGCGTGGAGATAGAAACCGCCGAAGGCGAGGAATGCCACACGGTCGATGAAGGCATTCGCTTCGACGCGACGCTGGAAGGTATCGCCGGCGTCAAGCTGCTCAGCCCCGAAGGCAAGATCACCGCGGCCAGCAGCAGTCAGATCTGCGACGGGTCGAGCGCGGTGCTGGTGGTCAGCGAGCAGGCGCTGAAGGACTACGGCCTCACCCCGCTGGCGCGGATTCACAATCTGACCGTCACGGCCGGGGATCCGGTAATCATGCTCGAAGAACCGCTGTTCGCCACCGAGCGTGCGCTCCAGCGCGCGGGCATGTCGATCAACGACATCGACCTGTACGAGGTGAACGAAGCCTTTGCCCCGGTCCCGCTGGCATGGCTCAAGCACCTCGATGCCGATCCCGCCAAGCTCAATGTCAACGGCGGCGCGATCGCGCTGGGCCACCCGCTCGGTGCGTCGGGCACCAAGCTGATGGCCACGCTGGTCCACGCGCTCAAGGCGCGCGGCAAGAAATACGGCCTGCAGACGATGTGCGAAGGCGGCGGCGTCGCCAACGTCACCATCGTCGAGGCGCTCTAATTCACTTGAAATCTGAGAGGACAATCCATGGAAGTAAGTAGCAAAACCCCCGCCGTCGTCACCGGCGGTGCATCGGGTCTCGGCGAAGCGACTGCGCGTGCGCTGGCCGCCAAGGGCGCCAAGGTCGCCATCTTCGACATGAACGAGGAAAAGGGCGAAGCCGTTGCCAAGGACATCGGCGGCATCTTCTGCAAGGTCAATGTGACCAGCGACGAGGACGTCGATGCCGGTTTCGCCAAGGCACGTGAAGCGCATGGCCAGGAACGCATCCTCGTCAATTGCGCAGGCATCGGCAATGCGATCAAGACCGCCAGCCGCGACAAGCAGAGCGGCGAGATCAAGCATTTCCCGCTGTCGGCCTTCGATTTCGTCATCCAGGTCAACCTGATCGGCACCTTCCGCTGCATCGCCAAGTCGGCCGCCGGCATGATGACGCTCGACCCGCTGACCGAGGAAGGCAATCGCGGTGCGATCGTCAACACCGCCTCGGTCGCGGCCGAGGACGGCCAGATGGGCCAGGCGGCCTATTCGGCATCGAAGGGCGGCGTCGTCGGCATGACCCTGCCGATCGCGCGCGACCTGATGAAGGAAGGCATCCGCGTGAACACCATCCTGCCGGGCATTTTCGAAACCCCGCTGATGAATGCCGCGCCGCCGCAGGTGAAGGAAGCGCTCGCAGCCAGCGTGCCGTTCCCCAAGCGTCTCGGCCTGCCGGGTGAATACGCCAAGCTTGCCATGTGCATGATCGAGACCGGCTACTTCAACGGCGAAGACGTGCGCCTCGACGGTGCCATCCGCATGGCGCCGCGGTGATCGCCAGACGGCTTTCCCATTGCAGGCGGGAGACCTAGTCTTGCCTGCATGATTATTCCAGCGCCCCCGTCCGCATGCCGAAAACGGCGCGGGCGGGGGCGCTTTGCATTTGACCCTCGGGACCGCGTTCCATGCGTTCCGTCCTGACGGGATGACCGGAGAGGAAAACCAACCCATGCCCTACAGCCAGATCAAGCTCGACATCGCCGACGGCATCGCGACCGTGATGCTGCACCGGCCCGACAAGATGAACGCCTTCACCCGCACGATGATGGCCGAATTCATCGATGCGATCGACACGACCGACGCCGATGACAGCGTGCGCGCGGTCGTGGTGACCGGACATGGCGACAGGGCGTTCTGCGCCGGAGCGGATCTCACGCCCGATGACGGGGGGCATGTCTTCTCCGATCCCAATCCGGTCGACGACCTGTCCGACGAGCGCGTGCGCGACGGGGGCGGATGGCTGACCCTGCGCCTGTTCGATTCCAAAAAACCCTTGATTGGCGCGTGCAACGGGGTGGCGGTGGGCGTCGGCGCGACGATGCAATTGCCGTTCGACATCCGGCTGGCGAGCGACACGGCGCGCTTCGGCTTCGTCTTCGCGCGGCGGGGAATCACGCCCGAAGCCGCCTCGAGCTGGTTCCTGCCGCGGCTGGTTGGCATGCAGACCGCGCTCGAATGGTGCATGACCGGGCGCATATTCGATGCGCAGGAGGCGCTCGAGCGCGGCCTCGTCCGGTCGCTCCATCCGCAGGGCGAATTGCTCGATGCTGCGATGGGGATCGCGCGCGAGATTGCCGACAACACCTCGGCCGTGTCGGTGGCGATGACCCGCGCGATGCTGTGGCGGCTGGGCGCGGGCGGACATCCGATGGATGCGCACCGGATCGACAGCCGCGCGATATACCGGCTCAGCCGCAGCGAGGATGCCAAGGAAGGCATCGCCAGCTTCCTCGAGAAGCGCGCGCCGGCCTATCCCGACACGGTCGGGAGCGACATGCCCGATTTCTACCCCTGGTGGGACCAGCCCGAATATCGCTGAGCCGCCGCGCCGGAAGTGAAGGTTACATCGGCAACGGCCTTGCCATGCGAGGGCCGTCCTATAAACGTAGCACCATGCCGAAACACCAGCCCGCCCAACGCCTTGCAGAGTTCCTGCCGTACCAGCTGTCGATCGCGTCGAACGCGGTTTCGACGCGGATTGCGGAACAATATCGCAAGCGCTTCGCGCTGAAGACCACCGAGTGGCGGATCATGGCCGTGCTGGGTGATCACGGCGCGCTGACGCAGCGCCAGCTTTCGCAGCAGACGCTGATGGACAAGGTACCCGTGAACCGGGCCTGCAAGCGGCTGGAAGACCGCGGTCTGGTGCAGCGATCGCCCAATGCCAGCGACGGGCGGTCGCACCTGCTCGAACTGACCTCGGAAGGGCGCGCGGTCCACGCGGGTATCATGCCGCTGGCGCTCAAGATCGAAGGCCAGCTGTTCTCGGTCCTGAGCGAAGAGGAACGCGCCAGCCTGCTGGACATGCTCGTCCGCGTGCGCGACCAAGCCGGAGACTTCGACGCGGAAAGCCTGGCCGACTAGGCGTCGGCCAGGCTTTCGGGTCGCATCTGCCGCGGGAGCGTGCGGTCTAGCCGATCCCGCCGCTGAAAGCGTCGGCGATCGAGCAGGCCGCCGGGCCGAGAATGACTATGAACAGCACCGGCAGGATGAACAGGATGAGCGGCACGGTCATGATGGCCGGAAGCCGTGCTGCCTTCTCTTCGGCGCGCATCATGCGTTCGTTGCGGAATTCTGCCGACAGGACACGCAGCGCCGATGCCAGCGGCGTACCGTAGCGCTCGGTCTGGATCATGGTCGTGACCACGCCTTTCACCGCGTCGAGATCGACACGGTAGGCGAGGTTGTTGAATGCCTTCTTGCGTTCGTTGAGAAACGACAATTCGATCGCGGTCAGCGCGAATTCGTCACCCAGTTCGGGATAGGCGCGGCCGAGTTCCTTGGCCACGCGATTGAAGGCGGCGTCGACGGTCAGGCCGGCTTCGGCGCAGATGACCAGCAGGTCGAGCGCGTCGGGCAGCCCCTTCCGGATCGCATCCGAACGCTTCTTGGCGATGTTGCTGATATAGAGTTCGGGGCCCTTGTAGCCGATGAACAGGGCGAGGGCGAGCGCTCCGACGCGCTTCATCTGCCAGTCGGGGTAGACTTCGACCAGATACAGCATGACGAAGGCGAAACCGCCCAGGAGGATCGGCAGCACGGCGCGCAGGCCGATGATGACGATGGCCAGTTCCTTGTTGCGGAAACCGGCCTGCGCCAGCTTTTGCTGAACGACTTCGACCTGGCTTTGCTGCAGCACTTTCATGCTGCCGAGCGTGTCCTTGATCCGGTCTGTGGTGTCGGTCTTGCGGACGAGGCTCTGGCGCTTCTTCGTGCCTGCCGTGACGAGCCCCATCTTGAGCTCTTCGCGGCGGCCTTCGAGCGCCTTGACGCGCTTGCTCATCGGATCCTTGATCGTCAGCGCCGTATAAATGGCGAAAACGACGGCCAAGGCGGCGATGCCTGCCATGATCGAGCCGACGATGTAAACGTCGAAACCAAGCAGTGTGGGGCCGGTTGCGGGATCCATTGCGCTTATCCTTCCCCGATCAGATTTCGAAGTTGACCATTTTGGCCATGATGAAGGCTCCGATGCTCATCCACACCAAGCCGCCGAGCCCGGTGACAATCAACCGGTCGTCTTCGAAGAACCCGCCGATGTAGGACGGATTGATCCACAGGATCATGCCGAAAACGATGAAGGGAAGCGCCCCGACGATATAGGCGGAAGCTTTGGATTCCGAGCTCATCGCCTTGATCTTGAGCTTCATCTGCGCGCGCTTGCGCAGCACGTCGGACAGGTTCGACAGCGTTTCGGCAAGATTGCCCCCCGTCTCACGCTGGATTGCCAGCGTGATGCAGAAAAAGTTGAACTCTGGAATGTCGAGCCGATCGGCGGTTTGCTGGAGTGCTTCCTCCATCGTCCGCCCGATCTTGATGCGCTCGACCACGCCCTTGAATTCCTCGCCGACCGGGCCGGGCACCTCCTGCGCCACCACGGCAAGCGTTTCGGTAACGGGAAGGCCGGAACGCAGGCCGCGCACCAGCAATTCGATGGCATCGGGAAATTTGGCATTGAACTGGGCCGTGCGTTTCTTGATCGCACGCGAGACAATGAAATGCGGCAGGCCCGCGCCGACAAAGACACCGATGGCCAGCGCCAGACCGACAGAGCCGCTGCGCAGATACAGCAGGATGGCAGCGCCGATCCCGAGGCCGATCGAGGCGTAGGCATACTGGCTCAGCGTCCAACCCTTGCCCGTGCGGTCGAGCCGGTTGGCGAGGGCCTCGACGCGTGACGTCGATCCGGCAACCCGGTGCATTTTGGGGCGCCGGGCCGCGATGGCCTTCTTGAATTGCGATTCGACCTTGGCATCGGTGCTCTGCGAATGGCGATAGCGAAGCTGTTCGAGCCGCCGCTGACTGGCCTTGCTCGCATTCGGTCCGGACAGCAGCATGTACCCGATCGCCAGTAGGGCAAAAACCCCGATGGTCAGCAGCGCGAGCTGGGTAATGTTCATGCTTGGTCTCCGTTTGCCTGCTGGCAGAACCGGGTTGGCCCCCGGGCGGCGTTATTGCGCGGGTTCTGCCACCGGGTCGGTCTTTTTCTTCGCGAGCAGCTGCTTGAAATCGAGTGCGCCGAGCAGCGATTTCTTCGCCCCCCCGCCATCACTTTCGTCGAGATCGCCTTCGGCTGCGCCGATAACCAGCGAGGCAAGCTGATTGATCGCGGCACTGGCTTTCGATCCGCCATTCGCGTCGACGAAGGTCTTGCCCAGCTTGGCCGCATTGGTCGCCGCCTTCTGGTCGAACGGGATGGAGATATCGATCTTGCGTTCGATCGAGGCCTCGAAATCGGTCTTGCTGATCTCCGCCATGCCTGGCTGCACCTTGTTGGCGACAACGATGACCTGCGAATGCGGGGCGTTCGTTTTCAGCCAGGACAGGATCCGGATCGTGTCCCGTGCCGAGGCAAGCGACATCTCAGCCGCCAAGACGATCGCATTCACTTCATTGAGCAGATGCGGGAAATTGATCAGCATGTTGCGCGGCATGTCGAGCACGGTCATTTCGAACTGGTGCTTGAACTCTTCCTGCAGCTGCAGGAATGCGGCGCCATCGGTCATCAGCGGCTGGTTGATCGGTGCTTCGGCCGACAGGATGGCGAGGTTCTCGTTGGCGCGGATCATCGCGCGTTCGATGAACAGCCCGTCGATGCGGCCGGGATTGTCGATCGCGTCGGTAAGACCGCGGCCCGGTTCCAGGTCGAGCGTCAGCGCGCCGGTGCCGAAATGCACATCGAGATCGAGCAGTGCGGTCGGCATACGCTTCTCGGCCGAGAACAGCCATGCGAGCGAAGTGACCAGCGTCGAGGCACCAACTCCGCCGCGCGTGCCGATCACGGCAGTCGAAATATGGCGTTTGACGCCTTCGTCATCGCCCGCCTTGGGGGCCATGAACACTGCCTGCGCCTGGGTCAGCGAATCGCGCAGCATGTTGGCGGACAGCGGCTTGAGCAGGTAATCGTGGATCCCGCTGGCCAGCAGGTCGCGATAGAGCCGCACGTCGTTGACCTGGCCGATCGCGATGACCACCGTGCCGGGTTCGCAGACTTCGGCCAGTGCGTTGATGTCGTTGAGCGGATCGCCGCTTTCGGACAGGTCGACCATCAGGATGTTCGGGCTTGCCGAGACCGATAGCGACTGGATCGCGTTGCGCAGACCGCCCTTGTTGCATTTCTCGGGGGGCCAGCCGAGCTCGATCACGACCGGGCGCAGCACGTCGAGGGCGTTCTCGTCGCAGATATAGGCTGCAAAGGCATCGCGGTTGCCGGGCAGGCCCGATTTGAGTGAAGCGCTCATGGCTGCTTAGCCTCCTTCTGTGCTGCTGACTTCGGCAAGATCGCCAGTGCCGGTCGGTTCCTTGTCGCGGTAGGCCTTGATGGCCTTGGTCGAGGTCGTGACGATCGTCTCGCCAGTGCCCGCCTGCCCGCTGATCAGGTCTTCGGGATTGGCAACCATGGCTGCCAGATTGCCGTTCACGGCACATCCGTATCCCGGGTAGGTCGCGTTATATTCGTTGCCCTCGGCATTGGCCGACCAATTGGGACAGTCGGGAACGCTGGCCGTCGACCGGGTGATGACGATCCGCGCCTGTCCCGGGGCGACGTAACCGGCAGTCACTGGCGATCCATCGCTGACCAGCAAGCCGTGCCGCTCTGCCAATGCGGCGAGGTCTTCCGAAACCGCCGGGTTGGCCGTGGGGTCGTCGAGCGAAATGCGATCGCCATACCCGAGGCCCATCGCGTCGAACCATCCTGCGATCCGCTGCTGTTCAGCCACCGGCAGGCCCTGGCCGCCGGTCTGGACATCGAGCGTGAAATTGGTGCGTTCGACGACCGGCTGGCGGGCGCTGTAAAGCGACTTGTTCTCGGTCGGGAAGCCGCCGCATGCGCCCAGCGCGAGGCCGAGCGATAGTGCGAGCGAGCCGGCGAACTTGCGTTTGATTGCCTTGGCCATTCTACTCTTCCCCTTATTCGAAGCTGAAGCCGGGCTGCGCCGAAGCGCGGCGTGCCTCGCTCTCGCGCTTGGGTTGCTGTTCGCCGTCATCGGCGGGCAGGCCCTGCGATACCGACGGCGTGTCGGGCGTACTCTCGACAGCACGCGGCTTGGGCCGCTCGGCACCAGTGACGCCATCGCTCTGCTGGAAACCCAGCAGGCGCTGGAACTCGGACGGTTTGCGGAAGCCGTCGGTCGGCAGCTTGATATCGTTGCCGTCGACCGGCTTCACCAGGTACGGCGTCACCACGATTACCAGCTCGGTCTCCCCCTTGCGGTAGGTGGTC
>Ga0208794_1000608_pt1 | contig 21510 bp, 17 predicted proteins | sample 32_taG_FD_184106 | JGI IMG/M metagenome (GOLD analysis project Ga0208794, IMG submission 184106) | Marine viral communities from the Gulf of Mexico - 32_GoM_OMZ_CsCl metaG (SPAdes) (version 2) | ecosystem: Environmental > Aquatic > Marine > Oceanic | place: Atlantic Ocean: Gulf of Mexico... | reverse complement strand
CCTGGATTATCGCAGTTGTGGCGAGCGCGGAATGATTTACGTCTAGCTGGTATGTTCTTTTTGATTTTCATGTTCGGGTCGCCAAAGCGCACGACCTTTACACCGCCGTTAGACTTAACGCAGACACCAGACTTCTTCGGCCCGCCAGGTGTGCGAAACGGTTTGTTAAGTTTCTTACCTTTGCAGGCCGCGGACACGCGGCCTTTCTTCTTAGCCATGACTAAACTCCATATATCATACTGATAATGTATCGAGTTCCTCTGACTTGGTCGTCCCGATTACTGCCTCACACCACTCAATTAGCTCTGGCAAAGTAAGGGTTTGCTTCATTCTGTTTATTACGTCGCACACCAGTTGGATGTTGCCCCACACGTAATCTCCGTCATTGTCTATTCTATCTATGCTCATGTTTGTTGGGACGTGTTGACCTAGCCCGCGCTGGGTAGTCATGGGCTTACCTGTAATTGCGCAACGCCCGTCTTGCAAATACCATAAAAGCAACACTTCGAGCGTGCATATCCGCCAAGGATGCCTAGTTTTATTACCGCGCGCGCGAGTAACTTCCTTAATATATATAGCATGATGAGACGTAATCTCAGCGGAACGCTTGGAGTTGCAGTCTTTACAGCAACCGTAGACATTACCTTCTTTATTTCCAGCGCTAGGGCCGCGACGTCTAAAGTAGTTGAGTGGCAGTAGCTCATTGCATACACAACATCTACGTAGCCTTGCCATGTCAGTGAGCCTGTTGACGTATACTCACTAGCTCAAATATTCTGGCTTTGAGAAACTCAATGCTACCTACTGCGGCAGTAGGGTTGTCGAATACGTCTGGAGACCAACCTACAAAAAGTCTCTCCGTGTCTTCGTCATCTGTAACTTTCGCAATCAGTATGACATTTTCTACAAGTCCGCCATCTGAAACCTCATCTAAGGCTTCAAGCATGTCGTCAAGCGTTTCAAAGTTTGCTGTTTTCATTAATCAACAATGAGGCAAGGACAGCTATCTGTCGTCCTAGTCGTCATCGTATCCGCGTGAAGCCCTGCATTTCTTACAGTAATACCAGTTTTTGGGGCGGCGCTCTTCAGCACCACACTCCATACACGGCCGCTCCCACATGGCCACGCTCTCTTTGCGCGCGACCACATACTTCGCACCTTCAAATTCTCTTATTCCCTCTCGCACCAGTATTCGCTTCAGAGTATCAACACATACGCCAATCCGTGTTGCGACGTCATTCAAACTCATTGCGTCGTGGTTCTTCCGAAGCCAATCAATCTGGTCGTCAGTAACATTGACAACTTTTGGCATGCGAACCTCACTAAACTACATTCAGGTTATGTAGTATGCGTATTGTTTGTGATTTGTTCGCGTTATGCAATACCCGTAGCCACTAAATTTGACAAAACACAACGAATATGTTAAAACTTCTTCGTGTTTTAGTTATTAATTAATCATACTTATCCCTCCCTTGACCCGCCTTAGCTTCGCTCGGCGGGTTTTTTTTCGGAAGGTTATTTAAATGGCCTTAACGAAGAAGTTTCTCGGCCTAGACTTAGCTACCAAAACTGGTTGGGCGCACTCCGACGGGGTTGGGGGTGTCTTAAATCTTGCAAACAAAGAAAAACATCGAGGCAAGATGGCCGCTAAGTTCGACGAAGAAATTAGAACCATTCTAAGAGAGCAAGATACCAGTCATGTAGTTTGTGAGCTACCTCCAGTTGGGTTAATGGGTAATGCACGTCTCATACTCCTGGGATTGTTCTGGCAAGCACAGCATATAGCTTATGATTTTGAGCTACCATTCATACCAGTCAACGTCTCAACAGTAAAAAAATGGGCGACGGGTAGCGGTAAAGCAACAAAAGAAGATATGATTAACGCCGCGCGCGCACTTGATTGGATGGAGCCAGTCGATGATAACCACGCCGACGCAATGCTAATTTGTAAATGGGGCGAAGCTACAATTGAGTAAGCTATCACCAATGAGTAATGAGACTAGAGGCAACTTCTCAGACGAAGAGTGGAAAGCACTAGCAGACGCTTGGAAACAAGAAGCGCCTGAGTTGTTTGATGCGGCTAAAAAAGTAAGGGAAGTGTTCGGGGAAGGTACAAAGATTACCTACATTGGTCCGATACGGAAGGCGAGGTAAGTCTCCCAACAAACCCTCGCCCTCCGCTCGGACGCTCTTTCTACTTACATTCTATTTTAATTTCAAGCCTTAAAAAAAGCGGCATACGTAAATCTATAATCTGGGCAAGCCTGACTGGGCGGACGTACACTGTGCATGACCCCTGCCTTTAACCACAAAACACGACCAGGCTTAAAAGTCACAGCATGTTCAGCTTCATAATCATGCTCCGAATATATTATTGTTTCTCCAGCCCACTCAGGCTTCCACCTAGTATTGCAGTAATATATAAAAGTTTCTAATTCAGGGTGAGTGTGGGGGCAAAAAACATTTGAAGGCTCGGCAAGGTTGATTACATTATCGACTGGCGTTCTACCCCTAATAAGTTCATTAATTCGAGCGCTGTTATGGCAGTGCAATACACCCATTTCTTGGGCGTCTTCTTGGGTGTAGGCGCTATACATAATTCGGCGCTGACCATTCACATCACCCCAATGTTTTTCAGCCCATCCGAGTTGATACCTACTCCCAAGTACAAAGTTAAACATACGCTCCCTATCCTGCGCGGAGTATGCGTTATCAATAATTTCATACATCTATCGCCTCTATTTCTAACCATGAGTTAATAACATCAAGCGGCCTGTTTAGTTCCATCGCTACCTCGGATGGGGGCTTGCCGCTCAACGCCATTTCTTTGGCGCGCTGTTTGGTTGAGTAGCTACACACTAACCTAGATTCACCCGTCATCTTGTGTGTCGCCCAGCCAATAAACTGGATGGGGTCATGTAGGTCTGTCCATTCCCTAACTTTGCCATAACGAACCTCAAGAACCATTGAAACATACCATTCGTCCGTAAGTTTCTGTTCAAGTAAGTCGATAGGTGGGCGCTCGTACTTACCGTTCCAGATGCCAGCCTTTTGTTTTGCTGTATCTTCGTCACGATAAACCTGCGCTATGCGTATCTGTGTTTCAAGAACCGTAAGCTGGTTCGTTGAACCAGCTTCACGTCCCAGCCCATCGTCGCCAGGTTTGTTTGAGTGGTGTAGCATGATGACGGACTTACCAGAGTTTCTCAGACGTAATGCCAGTTGGTTTACTTGGCTCCACTCGTCCGCTGAGTTTTCGCTCATACCACTCCACGCTGTACGTATGGTATCAATTACCACAACGTCTGGGTTGGTAAAGTTTATCCAGCCAGCCAGTTCATTTAGTCCAGCGCCCGTTCGCAAATTCATTTCAACCTGCTCAAGCCATGGCGTCCATACTTGAAACCGCTCTCCTGCGTCACCAAACAAACTCTTTAAATCAAGCATGCGTCTACCAAGGTCGCCACTTGATAACTCAAAGTCCAAGTATAGGACATTCGCTGGCTTCCATATTTCAAAGGGGCCGAAGTACCTTTGTCCCGCGGCCATGGCATAAAGCGCATGTTGCAAAAACATTGTCTTACCTGAGCCGCTGTACCCATGTATCTGAATGATTGTGTTTGGTCTGAGCCAAGGCTCTATTAAATATTGTCGGCTCTTACCTTCTTCCACAAGCCGCTGTGCATCAGCCACAGTAACCAGCTTGCGCTCTCTCTTTTCATCGTCGATAGCAACAAGGTCTGGCCTTTTGTAAATGTACTCACCAGTTTGCGGGTCAAATCTTTCTGGGTGATTGCGGCGCTCCGCTCGCTCTATGCTTGCAACAGTCTCCTCAAACTCTACGTCTCGCAAGGGGTCTACAAACCACTTGTCCATAAACGCTCTTACTTGCACACGCAGTTGCGGCCCGAAGTTTCCAAGCAAAATCATTTCGCTGGCGTACCGCATTACTCTATCGTTTCGCGCATTACCTTGGCCAGTAGGTATCTTGCCGTTAGGAAATCCCTTCTCTTTAACAAACTCTTCTGTTCTATCCCACTCACTTACTTTGTCGGCTGGGTCAAACTGTATGGATGATAAGTCTAGGTCTTCAAACGATAGGTCTGGAAACTCTATAGGCGCGCTGACAGGAGACCAATCTTCCCAGACAGGCATGTCATCGTCTCGCTCCCACCCCTCTGGAATAGCCCATTCGTAACCTTTGCTCGGTGGAAGTAAGGCATAAGACCCATCGCCACGAAAGTCCAAGCCATTGACCCGCGGCCAATCATGCCCTCGTGAGTTGCCGCCTGCCCTTGGTCCACGACGCACTCCATCCATAGGATGCTTGAACCACAGATGGTGTCCCCGTTTTGTCTTAACTCTTATGTTTGACTGCATGCCGCAACTGACGGCCGCGTTGAGAGCGTCCTCGTTGTCGCAATCGACAATCACCACACCGCTTACACTGCCAGTCACAACCGCAATGTTTGCGTCTGGGAACTTCTCAAACCAGTCAGTTACCTCATCGGCCGTTGGCTGACGGTGCTGATACTCCATCCACTTAATGGCTGGTCGTTTTGTATCAGGTCTGATTGGGATAATTGATAGACCTTCGTCCAGGTACTCAAGCGCCTGGTTTACCGTTTCCATTTTTGTCCTCCTCAAAGTACAAATCTACGTCTAACGTAAAATGCTTTTTGATTTCAGACAGCTTTGTCGTGGTTATCATGTCTTGCTGTATCCACCTGTAGGGAGTTGTGCGAGACACGCCTATGGTCTTGGAGAGGTTGGCAACCCCGCCGCAATCATCAATCAGTTGTTTTACGTTGAATTTCATATCGAATAATTTAATAACTTGTTGACATTGTCCGCCGAACATGACACCTTTCGATTTGTAATTCAACTAAAACTTACAATTAAGTGACGATATGAAGATATTAGGACTTCCTGACACAGCCAATAAAACCGCACCCGAACCTCCAAATGAACCTTTGACCAATGTTAAAGGTGGTCATGCCGCCCACAGAGAGCATGGTTCAAACGTAGTTCATGTAGAAAACCTAGACCATGTGTTTAAGCAAGTTGAGCAAGGCCATGAGGCTCTGTCAAAAGCTAAGAAGCAAATCGAAGAAGCAGAAAAAATGCTTGTGCAAGTAGCGCGCGACTTTCAATTGTCCGAAGCCAAGTTGGTTGGTAATGATTTTGAGGCTGACGTGATACCAAAAGAGCGCGTTACTTGGAACACTAACGAGTTAGAAAATATTTTCCGTGAGAAAGATAAATTACCTGCGCACGTCAAGAAATCTTTGCGCGTAGATAAAGACGCCTACGACAAATTACCGAAGGCGATGAAAAATATTCTGGAACCAGCCAGAATTGTGAACCCCCAGAAACCCAAAATTAATGTTAGGAGAAAATGAATGGGAATGTTCAGTAGCACCAGCGAAGCTGGTATGAGGCATCACAAGACACTCTTGTATGCACACCATGGTTTTGGAAAGACTTATCAATGCAGGTTCTTTGCAGAAAACTATGGCAAAGGTTTGATACTTTCTGGCGAAAGTGGTCTGGCCTCACTGTCTGATGTGGATATTGACTTTGTTGAGTTTCACATGTGGGACGAACAAATGAATGAAAAACTTGCTAAGGGACTGCCAGAAGGCGGTTATTCGTTCAAGGGTATCGTGCGTCTTATAAATTCACCAGAATTTAAAAAGCAGAACTACAAATGGATTTGCATTGATTCACTTACTGAGATGTCAGATAGGTGCATGAAAGACGTTGAGTGTACTTTTGCAGAACCCACTGACATGAGAAAGTGGCAAGCCTACGAAAATCAAATGATGGGTGCGCTCAAATTTATACGCGACTTGCCCATGGAAGTTTACGTTACTTGTCTTGCTAAAGAAGAGAAGAACGATAACGACCAAACAGAATACTGGCCTATGGTTCAGCAAACCAAGGTTGCCAAGAAGTTGCCAGCGTTATTTGACCACGTGTTTTGTGGCTTGCGCTCAACAGACGATAGCAGTTCAGACATTCAAGTGAATCGCCAAATCGTCACTGACCACGTCTACGGCTGGCACGGGAAAACCCGTGACCCATCGAATTGCCTAGACCCAGTAGAGAAGGGTGGCAATGTTGTTGAACTTCTCAAACGTATCCAGAAACCAAAGAAATCCGAGGAGTAAATTAATGAGTGATTTTGGAAGCCTTGACCTATCAAATGTCGAAGAGAATGGTGGCGGAGAACAGCGCAAAACCATCCCACCAGGAAATCATGCGGTTACGATTACTGAAGCAAAAGTTCAAAGCACAAAAGCGGGCGGCAAAGCCTTGTATGTAAAGCTAGAAAACGATGACGGACAGTATGTAACTGACTACCTAAACTTTGTTCACAAGACATCTGAGCAAGCTGTTGATATTGGCAAACGTCGCATGAAAGAGATGCTTGTGTGCGGTGGTCATCCTACCCCAGACAAACCAGGTTCAGTTGAAAAAATTAAAGGGCTGAAACTGGGCGCGCGCGTAGTGCAGGGGCCAGACTGGAAAGACAAAAATGGTGAAGTACGTCCAGGCAAGGGTGAGCTTAGAAGCACCGCGCCATTCTTTAAGCTAGACGACGCAAGCGTCACACTTGGCGAAGCACCAAAGGACGACCAGATGTTTGGAAAGAAGGATAGTGATAGCAATACGACTGAAATAGAAGATAGCGAGATTCCCTTTTAGTCTTCACTTCCCTCCTCTCGGTCGATTAAAAGGGCGGGGGTGGTCTTTGGAGAAGGAACCACCCCCATTTTTTTGAATGAATGAAAAAGATATTATACGTCAGATTGATGCGGCCTCTGTAGAAGATAGAGAGTTCCGACCATATTTAGGCGCGTCTTTAATTGGGAATAACTGCGAAGCGTTTTTGCAGATGCAATTGAAGGGCTACCCATCCAAAGATTTTGCACCACATACGCTACGCATTTTTGCATTAGGGCATGTCCTTGAGGACATGGTTGTCGCAGACTTAAAGAAAGCTGGCTTCAAGGTCATGGAAAAAGATGACCTGACAGGAAGGCAGTTTGAATGGAAGGAGTGCGGTGGCCATGTCAAGGCGCATGCCGATGGGCTTATTGATATAGACACTGGGTCACTGTCTTTATTAGAAATTAAGTCTATGAACGATAAGAAGTGGGGCGAGTTTAAAAAAGAAGGTGTTCGTATTTCACATCCAAATTATTATGCACAGTGCCAGATGATGATGGGGATGGGAAAGATTAAGAACGCTTTGCTCGTCGCATATAACAAGAACAACAGTCACTACCACACGGAAATTATTCCGTTTGACGAATTGGCGTTTTCGCACATTGCACTCAAGATTAACAGGGTGCTTGCTGGTGGAAGAGAAAGAACGTCTGACTCTCCTGACCGCATGGTTTGTAAGTTTTGTAATCGCAGACCTGTTTGCTGGACTAACGAGATGGACGAATTGATTGCTAAAGAATGTAGAACTTGCAACTGGTCTAAGGCTAACGATGATGGCTCTTGGCAGTGCAAGAAGCATGATAAGCGATGCCGCGAAATATGTGATGACTGGGTTCGCATAAACCTTGAGGAGCCAGAGCCGTGGACTTAGCCACCTTTAAAAAGTTTAACGAAAGAATTATCCAAGCAGACGAAGTGCTTAGAGAAGATGGTCTGCAACTAGAGTCCATCAATGACCGAGTGCATTTTCTAACTATCAGCCTGCATTGCGCTGTTGAGGACGACGAAGTTGAACGTCTAAAGGATGATTTGCAAAGAGCGCTAGATAAAAAGCGCCACCTGCTTAAACAAATGAACGAGCATAAAACTAATAAGGACAAGATAAATGCAGAAATGGAACAAGAAAAGTACGCCGCCCGTGGATGACAACGTCAACCACCCGTCTCACTACACTAACGGCAACGTAGAGTGCATAGATGCTATTCAGTCAGCGCTAACTTCAGCGGAGTTTGAGGGTTACTGCAAGGCAAACGCTATTAAGTATCTATGGCGCGCTGGCCTTAAAAAAGACAAGGTTGAGGACTTAAAGAAAGCAAACTGGTACATAACAAAGCTAATAAACTTTATTTCATCCAGTTCTTCATAAAGTCTGACTTGTTGACGCCGCCACTTCCGCTTCTTCGTTCTCCAGCAACAGCGTCTACAATGCCTTCTCTTACGTCTCGGTATCCACCAAGCACAGGTATGCGAGTTGCGGCCACTCGTGCCGCGGCTCGCTCTGGGTAGTTCTTGCTTTCGCTTGAGTCAAATACACCCTGAGCAAAAGTCATTCCGTCAAATGCAAGGCCGACAGAAGGACCGCCCAAAACCGAAGCTATTCTTTGGCGACCATATACACCATTGTCTGCCTGCTCCGCGGTTTGGTAAAGAATGTCTGCCAAAAGGCCGAGTCCACCCATCTGAACCATACCCTCTACATAATTACCCCAGAAAGCGTCAGCGCTAATTCCGTATATTTTTCCATGTACGTTTGCGTCCCAACCAATTGACTCAGCTATATCGTTGATAGAGCGGTCACGAGGTTGCCTGGTGTTTTCTTCACCACGAGCTTGGACGTAGTCTTTCACAAGGTTTGCACCACCACCACCAACAATTGGCGCTACAGTAGCGAGCATGACTGCTGGTGAGAATCTACGTCCACCACCTGTTTGCGGGTCTGCGGCAACTGCAAGACGCCCAACGTCATAACTCAGTCTACCCATCATCATTGGGAAAGATTTAAGTTGATAGACAATTTGACCAACAGGAGATTGTGCAAACAAAGGTATGTCATTTGCGTTTGGCGTGAATATAGTCTGATTAGAGAACTTAATTACTGCCTCCTGCAACCGAGCCTTCGCGTCAGCCCTCTGAGGGCTGTCGTTAGGAGACGGTATAAAGCTGTCAAAATCATCAATCCTTTGATTGGTCGCAAGCAATTCGTCTAAGCCGTATGCGCGCAGAATACGATAAGCCTTTTTAAACTTTCTATTTTGTTGCGCCAGAGGAGCTTGCGGATTGAAGTTTGTTAGAGCAATAGCGTACTCAGCTTTGAACCACTCATGGCCAACGGCAGAGGAAGCGCTACGCCAGAACCCAGTCCACGGCGAAAGCAGGGTAGCGTTGAAGAAGGACACCGTATTCCTAGATGATTCCGCACCGTACAACCCTGTCATACGCTCATGTATTTGGTTTTCAAGTGCCGCCCCAATATTACGTGTCATTTTGCGGTACTGAGGATTACTCATGTACTGCCCCATACCCTTGGCAAAAGCCTTCAAACTTCCAGAGCGCACAAGTGGTAACACGGCATCACCCAACGACGTAAACACCGTTGAGCCAAGCAATGTAATTGCGTTGAAGTTGCGCAATACCTTAGACGTTCTGTGTCCATAGTCAGAGAATATACCGTAACCAGCAGTGCCTTTGCGTTGCAAAGACTCAAGTGTGCCTATGGCAAACTTTTCTTGATTTCTGTCTATCGGCCCAGGCATATTTTGACGGTCAAGTATTCCGCCAACTATCGCGTCTAAGCGCTTTGAAAACGCAGGTTCTCCGCGTGCAGTATCAAAACTCTTCATAAACTGACGCATTGCGGCTTCACCTTTAGGCGCTAGTTTTATCAAGGTCTGAGCCGCGCGACGAGCCGCGGCTTCATCACCCTCAAATGGCATAGGTGACTCACGTCTAATTTCCAAACTCTCATCAACTGTATCGTTCATCTTGTTGACAATAATTTTGCGCGACACTTTTTTCGTAGACAAAAGTTTTGCTACAGCATCCACCATGCTTTCGGCCGTAACTATGCTCATATAATCGTAAAAGCCATGAGATTCATTGCCATATTTTTCGGCCAAGTCTATGCGACGCACAGCATTGTCCGCATATTTACTGACAATAGCCTCTAGGTCGTTTTCAAGATACTGACCCACATCATCCAAATGCTCCTTGAACTCATCCAGACGTATCAAGCGTTGGTAATCAACGTGGTCGTCGTTAGTGTCACGAGTTCCGTGGGCTGGCGTATAAACCCCATCTTCTTCTACGAGACGTTTGTATACCTTATCCGCACGCTCCATGGCTCTCTCGAAAGGTATAATGTCATCTTCAAACCTCTCTGCTTCAGACATAAAATACCTTGCCAAACCAGCTTTGAAGTCATCAGGATTGCGCAGTATTTTTTCTACGCTCCAAACTTGTGGGAAATAGTCTTTAACGCGCCCCACCATTACACCTGCTTCGGTAAGTTCGTAATGGATGTTTTTGAACATATTTTGTATTTTTTTGTACGCAAATCTTTCGGCAGTCGTAAGGTTCTCTACTGCTTTTGACCCTGGACCACGCCTGATTGCGTTAACAATTTTTCCGTAAGAACGGGGTTGGTCCACACCCATAGCATGATGCAGGCTCTTTCCGCCTATGACGTAATCAGTAGATTTGCGCGCCCAGTTTTTGATGCCTCCGCCCCCAGGCAGGCCAGCAAGAGCTTCAAAGATTGGGGCTACGTGGTTAGACGTGCGTGCGGCTAGACGTTCATAGTGGCCCGTACCCTCCATGCGTGCTGGAGAAATCCAGTCGGCCACCCAAGACATGCCAAAGCGTCTCATGTTGTGAGAGTTTTCTCCAAATCCTATGTTAAACGCACGCCGAATAGCACTTTGCTGACGGCCATTTGGTACTTTACCTCTGGATATTTGACCAATTCCAGAAGCCGCGTTAGCGGACACGCCAGCGTTTTGCATTTGCTCTTCTACTGTGATGGACTGAGCTTCGCTCATTTGCCCCTGCTCTGCCAAGGTGTCCATTACTTGAGCGTTTGTCCTGCTGACGTTGTCCTTACTATAAAGGTATCCTGTTATGTAGCGACTATCGTCAAAGTCGTCGGCCATAGCGTGTTTAATCTTACCTTCAGCTTCAAACAGCATGGTAAACGGGGCATCAGAAGTTAAGTCTCCATCTTCATGCCCTTTAATTCCATCATACCCTACGTCTTGCAAAACCTTATTGAGCTTTTGAGCCGCGTTAGTTACTGAGATTGGTCGCCCAGTGTTCTCTCTGGCAACTTCCTGTATTACGTCTATAAACTCTTGGTGCAGAGCATCGCCTGTAATGTAGCCTCTTGTGCTAATCATATTGATTGGGGCTTCGGTGTCGAATGTTGAGCGCGGGTCAAGGGCATCCATAACACTTCTAATAAATGTTACATCATCAACTCCATATTCTGCGGATATAGTAAAATCAAGTACGTTTGTTTTACCCAAGTAAACAGGATGATGCTTGTCTTGGCGGCTTATATTGAAGCGGTCAAGAATATTGTCCAACTCAGTGTTTATAGAAAGTAAGTTGTCATAGACATTGTTTACTTGTTTTTCAAAATGCTCAACACTTCCTGTCGCCCTTTCCCTGTCAGCCGATTTTGCATTGAGGTGCATAATAGAGTCTTTCATTATCTCCCGCATCTCAAGCAAATCATTATACTCTTCTATATCAACTTCTCTTGCACCACTCTCACGCAAAGCACCAACCATGGTTTCGTGGTATTGTTGCTCTTGCTCGTTAACATATTCACGTATTTTAACGCCATTGCCGTAACGCTTATCGGTTACAGTTGGTGGCTCAAGACCGCGTTCACCCAAAATGTGAGGTCTCTTACTACCAACATCAGCAACAGTTAGCATGTACACCGTAGGTGGATTGTTTACGTCTTGGTTGCCCGTAAAATCATTGATGGCGTCTTTCCTGTTTTGGCTGGAGTTATTCCAAAAAGCCTCAGTGGTTCTTTTTAATCCAGACACATCACCGACAGCCTCATCATCATAACGGCTTGGATAGAAAACATTGTCAATGCTGTATTGCACTGATTCTCCGCTAAAGACATTACCGTATGCGTCAAGGACGGGGTGAGCCTTTTTAATCCTATTATCCATTTGGCCATTGAGTATGTAAGCAACATGCTGTTTTACTGTATGCACATGGCCAGGTAAGAAGCCAGTTCCCGCTTCATCAAATGGCTCTGTTCCTGACATGTTGTCAGAAACCTTTTTGACTACATTATTTAGAGCTTGGTCCCAGTTTGCCTGAGTAACTTCTAACCCCTGCCCACCCATGCTTTTGGGGCCGAATGTTAGACGCCAAAGTTCTTGGTGAATTTTTCCGCGCGGGTCCATAATAACAACTGCCCTAATGACATCCTGCACAACTTGTTTGGCGTTCTTTTGACCTGTCGCCCCTTCTGATTTAGGCGAAAGATTAGTAGCCAAACTACGGATTTTTTTCCTGAGTTCGTTAAACTCTATGCTGTCCGTCTCAATTTGCTCATCTAGGTAGTTGCTAGGAGTGAGGTTCGGCATTTCATTGTTAGGGTCGTAAACGTCTATACGTCTTGCGACTTCGTTTACGTCGCTAACACCCATCATTGCCAAGTGCATGCGGCGATTAGGTCGGCTTGACCCTGTAATGTTTGCCATGCGGTAGAAAACAGTCCGCATAATATTCATCTTGTCTACGTCTCGGTGGCTTAATTTTTCTTGAGCCACGTTGATACCCGCTCTTGCGCCAGGGCTTACATTAGTTCCTGCAATACCTTGAGATTCAGCAATCTCCATTTCAATAGCGTCAAGCGTCCACTGGTCATCTATCAGTTGAGGCTCTACCTCATTTGAAAGTGGGGCAGAGCGCTCGTTTTCTTTCATTTGACGCGCAATCATTTTGCCGTAATCAGTCTCACCATACTTAGCTAAATCATCTGCAAGCTGGGTTGCTGTAGCAAGCCTATAATTAATGGCTTGGCCGTCATCTATCTCAGCTACAGTAGGCGACTTATTTAGCCTTGCGGCATCGGCATTTTTGCGGGTCTCTTTAGTTCGTTTTTCTTGAATACGCTTCTTTTTTCTAGTCCCGTCACGCAACATTTTAGAATACTTGGCGTATCCTTTGAGTTCGGACTTGGGAGCAAACTCAATGCCTGCATAACCACCCTTCATTTTGATGGTTTCTTCTGAAAGTTTATTAAACGCTTTGCGTCCATCGCTTACAATGATGCCCAAAAGCTCGCTGGTCTCGAAACGTGGGTCTCCCGCTTCCGTTCTGTTTCCGTAAACAATCTGTCTAATTTTTTCTGCGTCAGCTTCTACGTTGCGTGATACTGCGTCATAGCTAAAACCAAGATTTTCAACTTCTTCTATGCTTAGAGCAGACACATCTTCGCCAAGAGCGTCGTATATTCTTTCATACAAGGTTTGAGACAGCTTGTGGGTCTTACCGAAAAGCATAAAGGGTTTACCTTTTTCCCCGACTTGACCCCTTCTCTTATATTCTGGAGCCGCAATACCATACAGTCTGTTGGCAAGCATCTGCGCGTGGAAAAGAATACCATCATCATTGCCACTTACTACTGCCTCTAGCAGGTCATCGTGGTGCATAGTCAAATCAATCATTGTCCTATGCACTGACTTACCTGCGTCAGACGTAGGCATCATTACGCCGTCAGCTAAAGCCGCGGCTTGCAGATTGTCAGGGATAATTTTACTAAATACTGGAACCAAGTCTGGGTCTACACCCTTTTTGTTAAGGAAGAAATCAACAACAGACCTAACGTATTTCGCAACTTCTCTCATAAACGGAGATTTGTTCCAGTAGCTCTCTTCTCTAAATTCTGGTGCTAGTCTTTCGTTCATAGCCCAATTAGCGAACTGCGCGGCAAACCACTCTTGAGGCGTTTCATGGTGATTAGTGTCATATTTGTGGACTCCGACTCGAACCATACCAGTAGGGCCGTCCAAAAGTTCAGTGTTCGGTTCATCAAGGTTGTATAGACTTTTAGCCAGCTTTGTCTCGTCCACTCGTCCTGTGTCTGCGTCTATATAGCCTTGGGCAACTTTCCAAAACTCTAGTTTATCAGCAGGAGTTAATATATTTTGATAAGCCCAATGCCCTAGTTCGTGCATGACAGTTCGCATTTTAGGAAGATGGCTCTCTTTGTCAGAAAGCCTCACATGGTTCATGGCGTCTAGTCGGGTTTTTGAGTAGCCGTCTATTGCGTAGTCTATGAAACCAGACGGGTCGCCCTCTAAAAAAGCAGGGGCCAAGTCATCGGCCTGCTCAGATAGTGTTCGCAGAATAGAATTTACCGCTGATATTTCCTTTGCTGACATACTCCTGAGTACAGATTTCAGTTGTTTTTGTGACTCAGCAATAGTCGCGCCAGGAAATCTAATGTCGTCGGGAACAATGGACTTTCTTAGGTTGTGAAGTCCCGTAAAAAACTCCGCATAACTTCTGGTTAAATCACCCTGACCTAATCGCGGCCATCCTACCTCGCTCTCTATCATGTTTATGGTCGATACGAAGGTTAATTTATCCACCTCACCTGCGCGCTCTACAAGTCGGTTAATAGCACTTGAAACAAAAGCGCGTTTCTCTGGGGGTATAGGCATCCCATCGACCAAGTCTTTCAACCCATCCATTTCCTGCACAAACTTTACTGGGGTCATATCAACTACTTGTTGAGATGCCTGTTGAGCAGTTAAGTATGTTCTGGAAATTCCATCAGGAGACCAAACCTCAAACTCTTCTGTAGCTGTTTGAGAGTTGCGAGCGCCTTTTGTATGACCAATTTCAAAGTCATCAATATCTGCTTTTCCAAGAAGGGCTTCTACACCCTTTCCGTCGTCAATTTGGTTTTGGCCAATGACGCGTATATTTCCTGTTTTTTTATTGCGCAAGGCTAAACGCTTGCCGTTGGAACTTAAAACAGGGACATCAGGAATATTGCTAGTAACAGGAGTAAGGCTGTTTGTACCAGTCCTTTTTAACGCTTGGCCTAGCGCAGTTAGGTCGCCATCTAACTCATATTTTTCTACAGCTTTGGCGAGTATATCTTTGTCTGTTTCAACAGGTACATCTGTTGATGCGTAGTGTGTTTGGTTTGGCCCTTCGCCGCGAGCCATACGCATGTTTGCTTCGTTTTTCCACGATTTGTTGGTAATTGGGTCATAAAAGTAGGTCTCGCCTTTTTTGGCATACTCAGGCTTGATAATATTTTTCTTGCCATCGCCTCTAGGTAACAAAGACCCTTGGCCGTCAGCTATGCGCTCTCCACCTTCTGAGACGTAGCGCTGAACGCCCGTGTTCTTAACCAACTTTGTTTTAGTTTGAACGACTTCTTTTACCGCATTTGGATTTTCTTCTGTTGGTGCAGGTTTATCAAACCGCACCTCATACTCTTCTTCTATCATTCGGTTAGCGGCGTTTATTGCATTATCAACTCCGTAAATAACTTTTGAGTCTGGGTCCAATCCCTCTGGGAGTGACGGCGCGCGGCCGATAAACTCGCCGCGTTTAAGGAAGCTCTGTATCTTGTTAAAAGTAGTACGGCCAGCAGTTGTTTCTGTTGGTGGGTTTGCCAGTGGACCAGTTAAATCGCCGCTACTTTTCTCAATCTCTGAAGCGCGCATGCGCACCACTTTCATGGTGGCGGCAAGCTCGGCCATTTGCTCAGGAATCCCGTTAGCAATCATATTTTTTGCCAGTTGTTTTACTTTTTTCTTTTCTGTGACAGTCAGTTCTGGCTGGCCACCGACATTGTCTATGCTATTTTTCTCCCCCGTGACCCCCTTGTCATCCAGAGCTTCTATCAACTCATTAAAGATGCGGTCCCCTTGTTGCGGGTCTTCTCTTACAATTATTGTCCTTGCTACTTCTGGATTTTGCTGTATCAGCTTTGCAAGCATCCCATCCAAGTCGTTATCAATCTTGGTTAGGACGCGCTCTGCTCGTTGTTGGTAGGGTAGGTCAGGCTCCAAATCCATAGGGTCATACGTTTTAAGAGCTTTAATTAAGTTTGGCCGTTTGATTTGTTTAATTGTGCCGTCCTTTGCTACAGGTATAATTCCTTGTGCAACAGCCTCAACGACGTCTTCTTCTGTTTTGCCAAGCTCAGATAGGACTTTAGCAAAGGCAGACTTTTGGCTTTCACTACGGTATTTAAGTGTTTCGGGTGTAAGCGGCGTTAGTGTTCCTGCGGCTTCTTGCGGCAAGGAAATAGCGCCGTATCCGCGTGAATCAACTGCGTCTTCTGGAACTCTTACAACAACCCTACCGCTGGTTTTTTCTCTGAAGCCAGGGAGCAAAAGGTCTCCGTCTTGCATAAGGACGTACTCGACAGGAGACGAGTCCACTGGTGCGGCCTCTACTGCTGGTTCAGGTGTAACTGCTTCAGGCTCAGGCGTCACAGCTTCAGGCGCAGTGGCAGGCTGAGACGTAGCTGGCTCCGTCGCAGGTTGCTCACCCTTAGACGCTATAATTTGTTTTACATCTTTGACGCTATATTTGCCTGATTTTGTGCTTGGCGTTACACCCTCAAAATCCGCTTCTGCTAATCCAGCGTTTTGCGCCATTCCCCTTACAGCGGGGGTGGTGAAAATATCAGGCAACTCTGTTTTTGTTTCTACGGGCGCAGGAGCTTCTACTGGCGCGGCTTCAGTAACAGGAGTTTCAACAGGAGTTTCGACAGGAGTTTCTGCGGCTTGAGTTGCTGTAGGCGCAGGTTCAGGCGCTTCACCTTCGGGCTGACGTGAGCCAGCTTGTAGTATTGCTTCGCTTTCTTTTACTGCTTGGGCTGTAACGTCATCCCCACTGCGAGAAAAGTTTTTATAATCAGCTATAAGTGTGCGTAGCTCGCGAATACGTTTTTGAGCCTTTTCTACTGTGGCGGCGTTTGGGCTTGCTAAATCTGCGGCAATTTCATTTTGGTAATTAGCAATTCTAGTCGCAAGACCTTCCATCGAAGCAACAGTTTGTAGTTCTTTTAATATCTGTGCTTCGTTTTCTGTGTCACCTGTTCGGCGCGCTTCAGTTAAGTCTTCTTGCAACTGCACTTGTCGTTGTTGAATAGCTACTTCTGAGTCAGCTAGTTCTTGTTGCAAACCAGGGAATCTGGGGTCTTCTTGAACATCCTCTCCGATTGCGGCCACTTCGTCTGGTTCGGGCATATCCAAGCCGTCGATGTTTCCTTCTTCGATTCGGTCAAAGTAGTCGGCTCTTGAGATATTGTTTTTAAGAATCATGGCTATATTTTCTTTAGCCATGCCCTCTTCAACTATCCTGTTAATGTCATCGGGGCTAAAACCTAATTCAGATAAACGTGCGTTTTCAGCCTGCAAAGTAAATTGTTTACCAAATACACCAAAGACTTGGTCAATCCCTCGGCCCGCAACACGGGCGGGGGCTAATACACCGCTGGCAAGTTTATCTATTTTTGTTGCTCCAGCGCCAGCGCGCGCTTGAGTAGCGGCCGCGCCACCTGCAAGACCAAACAACCCGCCAAGACCAGCACTTAAACCACCTTCAATTAGCCCCGCCCCTGCAACACGACCAAGACTAAACTCATCTTGGATGCCTGTGGCCAAGTCTCGACCTTGTTGCAAAGTATCTTGAACAGCGCCTACACCAGTGCCTACAACACCTTCTGCAATAGCACCAGCTTTTGCCGCCCTACCTAATATTTGTTTTTGTGTAATGTTGGCGGCAGACCGCGCGGCGGTCTTAGCCGCTATTGCACCTGAGCCAAAGCCAACAAGGTTTACAGGGTCAGCAAGCGCCGCAAAAGCATTTTGAGCAAACCCACCGAAGCCTCTACCACCCTCACTAAAAGCGTTAGGTAGGCTGTCGAACACCTGCTTCATACGACCTTTAAGAAGAACCTGACGGTCATCTTGACCCCTCGTCTCCATAATGTCGTTAAAAGCAGAAACAGAGTTCATTGCTTTCCACGTCTGGTCTTCGTAAAACTGGTCTAACAGTTCTTCGATGTCTGACGGGTCTTCGACATCCCCTTGCTTACCATAATACTCCATCAGTTCAGAAATGAACTGCGGGTCTTGCAGAGCATCTAGCCCTGTAGAGCTACTTAAAACTCCAAGCGGATTTACGGGGTTTTCAAAACTTGTAAGCTGTTCTTCAGCAAAGCCTGAGCTTAGGGTCGGGAAATCATCTTGTGCCACTAGGTTCTCCAGTTTCCATTGGTGGGTATTTCACACAAATGTAGAAGAACTGCGAGTGTCTGTCGTCCCTTTTACGGCAGTGCGCTTATCAAAGCGGCGGCCAAGGCGCGCTGGTCTTTGCTGAATTTTTGATTCCTAGATTCACTCATTCTGCCGCCAGTTACACCCATAGCGGCGGCATACTGTAAGGCAGTCAACCGCCCTCTATTTGTGTTAATGTCAATGTTGTTCTTACGCAAATAATTAGCCATGGCTTTTGCCGCATCTTTGATTTCGGCTCCGTCAAACTCTTTATTTTGAGCGTTAAACTGACGGTTTCTGTTTTGAGACCTGGCTCCTAGCGCACGAACTTCATCTTGTTTTTTGCCAAGATTTTCTATGTTATTTTTAATTGTTCCTATCATGGAATCAATTTTTGCGTCCGTTTCATTAAGTGCTTTCATTTGGCTTTCAGGCTCGCCACCCTGACCGCGAGTGGTTGCAAAAAAGTTTGATTGGTTTCTAATCTTCTTTTTTACTTCTATTAACTCTTGTAACGACCTTTGCTGTTGACCTATGGCAGTAGTAATATCATTAACGTGTTGGGCATAAGCGGAACTGGTCGCCAATCCAAATTTATTTGTACCTCCGTAAAGCTCCGCTGTGGTTTGAATTTGCAAGGGAGTTGTAGCCTCAATATTATTTGCTTGAGTCTGCGTTATATAGCCGTCATCGCCAAAATTTGTTCCTACGTATTGCATAAAGGTTTGAGGCGCATCACCACCTAAACCCCGTATTGCTAAATACGCTTCCTGTTGCTGACGCTGATACTCAGACGCGGGCATTGTGGCGTTTGGAATAGCGGCATCAATTTCTGCGAGAATATCTTGTGAGGTAGTATTATCTGTTGTTTCTAAAATGTTAATGATTTTAGGAATAGCAGTTGGATTTATAACTTGAGTTGCTAATTGTCCCAAGGCGTTCTGTATTGCCTTGTCTTTAGTGCTGTCTCCGCCAGCAAAGGAAGCAAAGGCTGTTTTTTGAGCTTCGAGCCTTTGTGTCAAAGCTGTATTACCTGCCGCATAAGCCTTATCTAAAGCCGCAACTTTTTCAGCATCCCACTCATTTCCGCGTATAGCATTGTGAACACCAATGATGTATTCGTCTAGCTCGCCTTCTTTGTTATATCGGTCATAAAATTCTGGGCTTAATTTTTCTCTAATTGCAGACAAATCACCCATGCCGATGCTCTTGGACAAAACGGGGTCTTTTACAAAATCAGCCGCTTCTTTAAAAACCCTATCCCTAATGCTTCTATCGTAGTTACTAAATTTGCCTTCCAGTAAGTTGCGCGCGGACTCTCCTTGTAGGTACACAGGCAAAGAACCCCGCAAAGACTCAAAGTCCATACCTGATTCCATCATTCCTTGTATTTGGTCGCTGTTCTCACCAAGACCCGTATAGATAATATTATTAGCTAATGTATCAGCTCTTCTTGAAAGACCGTCCAAAGTTTTTTTAATTTGAGCATCTCTCGCTGGGTCGCCAGGTAAGCTGGAGCCAAACATGTTTTGCGTTTCTGTTAAGGCACTTTTCACATCACCAGTGTTTTTAAATTGATTTGTAAAAAATTCTTCGACGCTGTTAACAAATCCTGTCTCTTCTTCAATAGCTTCAAGTTGCCGTTTTCTATCTCTAATTAAACGGTTATTTCTGTTTTCTGCCGCAATACGCTCCAATGCCGCGCCAGTTGCGTTTCCAGGCCGTAGAAAAAAATCAGCCCCTACCAAAGAGTCTGTGAAGTTTTGTAAGTCCAATGCAGTCGCATACGGGTTATCTCTGCGAAAATCCTCAAAGGCTTTTGCAATTGCAACGCGGCGCGTATCGTTAGCCGTCTTTTGTTCGCGCATGCCTTCGGCGGCATCAATAGAAAACATTCCAAACATCTATATCACTCCTTATGCCTTCCCGAAGAGTTTGTTGTACCAACCACTTCCGCCACTATATACGCCGTCACTATCATACGACCCACCGTATCTGTCATCCAAGAAGCTACCGAATCCAGTTATAGCATCTTGCATATATTGACCACCCAGTTTACCTGCCTTAGAACCCATCGCCATGGCGTCGGCCATTCCTTTGTTTGCTGACGCCAATTGGGAGCCTAGCATTGAGTTAATATTTGTCAGGTCAAGCATTTGATTGGGCATACCTGGCATATTCAGTCCAGCAAGCGCATTGTATTGAGTGCGATTGCCATACGGGTTGCTCATGGAAAGCAAGTCCGCAACACCAGAAGAGGGCGCGCCATATATTTTAGCCAGACTATTTATACTCATCGGTCCAGAAACACCTTGGTTAGACTTAGTCGGCCCCATCGCTAGATAGTTGTTCACTGCTGACCCTAAGTTTCTATCAAGAATACCGCTTGAACTACGTCTTACATTTGCGTCTAGGTTAAGACCTGTGGTTCCAGCCATGGCTGTGTTAGACAACTTGTCCTGAAGAGCCTGTCTAAGCAAAGCAAATCGGTCTGTTTTAATTTTATTTTCGCCAGTGATTTCAGCAAGTGCTTCGGCATAAGATTGTTGCGCGGCTTTCTGTACGCTGGGCGCTACGCGCGCCAGCACTTCTGCACGTCTAGCGTTCGAGTCTGCACCATCTGTTCCAACGCCGCGTCTGATAAGGTCTGACTCAGTTTTAGATAGCATCTGGTCTACCGCGCGCTCGACCTCTTCGTTAAGAACCCTGAACTTTTCATCAGCGCGCTCACCTATTTCCTCTTCTCCTGCAAGCTCAGGCGTTTGCATGTTGCCTTGCGCATTGAGAATGGCTGTCAATTCATCGCGTGTATTTGACGTCTGCCGCAGTATATCGTCAGCTAAATCTCTTTCACGTTGAGCTTCACTCGCACGCATCGCACGGTCTTCGAGGAACCTTTCTTCGCGGTTTTTCATTTCTCTGTCTAAGCGAGCTTGCGCACTGTTCATATACTCGCGCTGTTCTTCGCGTTCTTTTGCGGCAATACGACGTTCGCGCTCTAACTGCTCCAGCGCAAACCGTCTTTCTTCTTTCCGTATTCTTTTGTCGTTTGCTATCTGTTCTAAATCAAACATACGCCGTTCGCGTGCCGCGGCCTCCAGCGCTCTTTGCTGTTCTGATATTCTTCTGTTTTGCTCAAGCGCAAACTGCTCGCCCATTTCATCTTGCTCACGCATATACCTCTTGGTATCCAAGCGCTCGTTCATAATTTCGTTGAAGAACGCCATATCTCTTTCGTACTGCTCTTGCGCCTGCTGTCTCATTCTTTCTTGTTGAGCAAAATCAATCATCATTAAATTTTGCTGTTGTTGCCTAGCATCGCGCGCTAAAGCGGCGTTATACTTTTGCCACGCCTGGGCGTTTTTCGCCGCTTTGCGTGAGCTAAATATACCGTAGACGTTAGAGGCTACATTGAAAGCAGTACCGAAGCTCATGTTAGACCCCCTGCGCTAACAGGTTGCGAGCAAACGAACTAGCGTTGTAGTTCATGTTT
>Ga0208794_1000606_pt1 | contig 21607 bp, 21 predicted proteins | sample 32_taG_FD_184106 | JGI IMG/M metagenome (GOLD analysis project Ga0208794, IMG submission 184106) | Marine viral communities from the Gulf of Mexico - 32_GoM_OMZ_CsCl metaG (SPAdes) (version 2) | ecosystem: Environmental > Aquatic > Marine > Oceanic | place: Atlantic Ocean: Gulf of Mexico... | reverse complement strand
GCTCTAGCCCTTTCTGCACCAATCGCCCTGATTCGGCATCATACCATCGCTGATTGGAGGATTCTGGCTTGTTGCCATCTTTGTCCACAATCTCGATATCTTTGAATCCTGGTGGATTCTTTGCTGGCGTCGGCCAATAATGGCTATTGCTTGGCAGAACCTGGTCACGCAATTTAAATCGCGTATTGTCACCATAGAGATTCTTTTTGGCACCGCCCACCGCCTCACTAGCGACCGGCGATTTCCAACTCCGCCCGAATCCAGACTCGCTCCCGTTTGTGAGGCGCTCCAACATCGGCAGCAGATAGGACGCCCCATTTGACACCATACCCGATTTGGGCCAGCTGTCCGACCACAACTCCAAAGTAGGGAAGAGGCTCATCTGCGGTTTTATCCACTGCGGAAAGGAGGCCCCGGACGTTTTCAAGGTAGACCCATCGCGGTCTGATTTCTCTAATAATGCGAATGGTGTCAGGCCATCCGTTGCGCATGTCATTGTTTGATTGCCTTCGACCTGCCACGCTGAAGGGCTGGCAGGGAAATCCGGCTGTGATTCGGAGTTGGTCACGGATCGCAACCAATCCCTCAATAAATCCCCGACACTCGTCGTTTTGTCGGGTAAATGTGCGAACATTACTCCAGATTGGTGCATCGTCCAGCACCCCATCCCCGATTCGGCTAATGAGAACCGCTTGCGGATACCAGGCAAATTCGACATAGCCAACGGTTCTGACTCCATCGACTCCACTGGCAAAGATGCCGCTCCCGGCAAATAAATGAAGGTCATACACCTAATACCTCCGTTATATACCAATGCGCCATCAGTGCCGCATCGGCCTGCCCATCATTCTCAACAGGCCATCCCAACTCGTCCTGACAATAAGCGATTCGTAGCTTTTTGGTTTCGTTTGGTTTCTTTGCTTTGGGATAGCTGGCTGTCCACTCTTTAGATGGCGCAACAATCGAAACAAAGGGTTTAACCTCGCACGCCTGCCCGAGCCCGACACCCATGCCGAGCCGGAAATACTCGTTAACCTTTTCCACAATGCCGGTTCTGGCCCCAAAGAACTCCAATTGCTCAATAATGACATAATCGGGACTGTGCCGGGAAACGAACTCCGCCACCGCCTCAACATCAACGGCCAAATCCTTGATGTAATGCCGTTTCGTTTTTGGCAGTTTACTGTCCCGATATTGGGCCTGCCGATAAGTCATGGACTCGCCATCGCAAACCAACGGCATATTGAAAAGGCGCACATCGTCGGTCTCTGTATCAACGATGGCGATGGCCCCCTTTTTGCCTGGGTCGATTCCGATAACAATCATAATGATCTCCTTTCCCCCTTTTCTCTGAGGAAGGTTTCTGGTTGCTCTTGAGGGGGGGGATAGAGCGGAGGATATATCAGATAAATCCAGAAACCCTCCCTAGAGAAAAGGGGGATTGTTTAATTAACTAGAATGGCACCATCTTCTCGCTGGCCCAATTGATAATATCTTCGTCACTGCCAGATGGCACTGTGAGCCCCAAGAACACCTCGATGAATTCGTTTGGTGCCCGATTGCCCTGCGGGTCGATGGCATCGACCCACTTTTTAACCTGGGCCGTTTTCTTTTTGAGCGATTTGCGCAAATGCTCGACCAGACCACCGACGTCGGTCAATGCCTCCTGGCGTTCCTCCAACTCAGTAAGGACAAATCCGTCCTGATTATTTGGGGCATTCTTTGCTGCTGCTTTATAGAAAGCTGGCTTAATTTCGGGCCAGTGTTTCTGATACAGGGCCGAGCCAATCGCCTCAATCATATCGAGCAGGCCATCATCCGCCCCGACAACTTCTGGCTCATCATCAGGGCGAGTGGGGTCGAACTCGTCGCCGTAATCATCCCAATCGTCATCCATGACCTCGCCGGTCGCGCCATCGACTAGCATCGGCACTGCCGGAGGGGAGGAAGGTTGCAACAACCCATACGCCTGCTGGCGTTGCGCTTCCAACTGCATCCGTGACCATTCGGCATCAATGATGATGTCAATAAGCCATTTGTTGTACATCTTGTTATCACGAGGATTACGGATGGCCTTTTGGTAGCGAACGAGATTGAATAAAATCCCTTGCAAATTCCCTCGTGATTGCTCCCAATAGGAAAGTAATCGAGAGTAGATGGTAGAAATGTCTGTGCTTGAGCTTGTTTGCACCTGAACGAGGCCCATATAGCCAGCCCGAGCCAGGTCAGGCAAAACAACCTGAAGGCGTCCGGCTTTACGGTGACCGTTCTGGCCCTCAACAACGGTCATGGGCCGTTCGCCTGTACACCAGTTACCAGCATCGTCGCGCCAGCCAAACTCCGTCTCGCCATCGCCCCGGCTGATTAGTTGTTTGCCTTTGTACAATTCCAACCATGCGTCAAAGTTGGAATCGACACCAGGATAGGGCAACATCACCTTAATGGATTGTGGTTCTGGCCCATAAACCTCTTTGAACATCGCTTCGCACTTGGCATCGCCATGCTCACTGGTAAAGCGGAAGTAACTCAGGTCTTTGCCCGGTTTGTTTGTGCCTTTTGGGGCACCTTTGCGCAAACGTCCGATTAAGGGCATTTGCGGGGATGCGTTCTGCATCAATCGTTTAATTGGCATCTTATTTGCCTCCTTTAATGTTTTCTGGCAATCCATCAATGATTGCCGTTGCTTTTTCTGCTGCCACATCGACAGCTAAATCACTAATATCTGCGAATGTCGAACCTGTCCGAATAAGCGGAATCAATGCCGCTGTGATTCGGACGTCCGTTAAAGCATCGTGCTCCTGGGCCAGCGCCACGCCATGATGTTGGGCCAGCGTTTCCAGTTTTAAATCAGGATACTGGATGCCTTCCAGCAACTTGCGCTCCCAGGCCATCAACATTGTGTCCAATGGAAAGAAGTTGGCTGGACAGAACTGGCCCAACTTTTTGTACCATGCCTGCAAAAAGGGCAAATCAAACCGAGCAGCATTGTGACCGGCAGTGGCACAACTGTACCAGAGATTGCCTCGCTTGCTGACGTTCGGTACAGTCGAATGCTTCTTGAGGAATCTGGTGAACTGGTTCTCGACCGCTGCCGGATGATGGGCGATTTGGTTCCATTGGTAATTGTATGCCCGTTCAAATTCCACCATCTGGTACGATGGCAACTGGTCAACATGCGGGTCGTCAAAATTAACACCCCTCATATCATCGGCCAAAAACCGACCAAACGTATTACCTGCCAACGCAGTCGGGTCGGCATCGCCTAAGCGGAATTTAACCTTTGCCTCGAATTGGTCGATTTCGTTAAATTCCGCATCAACGGCAATCGCCGCTATTTGGATAATGGTGTGCCGTTCCGGGTCGAGCCCGGTCGTTTCTAAATCAAAAATAACGAGTTTCATTTTATCCCCCAATCCGCAATGTCCAATTGCCGTTTTCTAAATCTTCTTTATTGCCGATAATGCCAGCCTGATGGGCCTTTGCCAACCATGCTTTGGCCGTTGCCTTGCTTACTGTAACCAACTCGGGCTCGGTACGTTCGCCCTCAACCGTTGCAATATTCTTGTACACCCGACTGCGACCAACCTTGTCAGTCATACTATCCATGTTTGTGAAAACTGGATGGGCAACCTGCTTACTGGTCGCTGCCTGACGCTCGAAGCGCAAGGTGTAGGTGCCGTTTGTGTGGTTAATGGATTCTAAATTCTCTAAAGTTTTCATCTTATTTCCCTCAAAAATGTTATCCGATATAAAGCAAGTATAGCAAATTCCCTTGTATATGTCAAATAAATATGTTACTATTTAGAAAAATTAGGAGGCAATTATGAAAATTGAAGATGTAGTGGATGGAATTTACGCTTGGCATGGACAAAAACGAGGGGCCGTGACGCACCTGCACCGGGAGACCGGCATCGCCAAAGGGCGTTTGTATGATTTTGTCAACAAAAAAACAAACATATCAACTGCGGTTTTGTTTCGTATCCTGGAAACGATTGAGGTTGAGCCAACATTGGCAAGGCTGTCAACTGATAATATCACTGAGGCATTGACTAGCGACAATCCCGAGCAGGCGTTGCGCGATTTGGGCTTTTCGTTAACTCAGATTGGGGAAATAACTGGCGTCACCCGACAGCGTGTGCATCAGCGAACCAATCCATAACGTATCCGGTGCCAACACCAGCACCGACCGGAACGGCCGTTGCCATGATGTCCCAAAGCATCTGCTCGTCACGCTTGACGATGGCAACGGCCAGCGCCAACGTCATCACGCCAATGGCATAACGGCCCAATTGGGGCCATGCACGTCGGCTATGTTTCTCCCACTCGATAAAGAGTGGGTCGGTTTGATGGGCCAGAATCCCCAAAGTAATCGCACAAAATAGCCTGAATATCACAATCCGCTTCTCCTGTTATTTAACTCCGTTTGTAGTCGGTGGTTTTCCTGGCGCAAATTCCCGTTTTCCGTTTCCAACTGCTGCACCCGCTCATCCAGGGCAATGCGCAATCGCCGCTCGGTCTCTAATTCCTTCTCTACCTTCCCTAACTCCTGCTCGACCGCTTCCAATGACGCTGCCATTGCGTTGATGCGCCCTTCCAGTCGCTCGATTAACTTAACCGCTGCCTCCGTTAAAACGCCAGCCTCATCAGCGCGACGTTTACTGCGACCGGCAAACCATGTGTAAGCACTGCCAACTGCTGCGCCCAAACTTACCACAATTGGAATCCACTCTTGCATCTCATTCATGTTTCATTATCCGTCTGTTGATGAGTGATACAACGAACTCCAACCAGAACACAGAGAATCGGAGCATTGCAATATCATGTAAATCTGGTACACCTCCAGCATTACCATCAACCTGTATCATAACATAAAATGCACCCAACAACAGGAAAGCGATGCTAATCAGTCGCTTTTCATGGTACATCAAATAATATGGCTTGTGACGCAATCGCCAGAACTGCCATGCAACAAAGAATCCCAGGAAGGCCAACAGATAAGGATGCAGAATGAAGATAACCAACTGATAGACCATCATACTGCCACCGTTAAGCCAACATACCACCAATTGGAGCCATCAGCCACCACAACCCACAACGTCGTCCCTGCCCCGTTGTCATCAACCAGGCCAATAAATCCGGTCGGTAAATTGGCTGGCGTATCGAAGGCAGAATCCAACTCCGCATCTGTTGGCGGATTGCTGACGTTGGCTGTGCTGATAATCGTTCGTGCCGGGTCTTTTAGTTGCAAATAGCGGGAGGCCATCAAATTAAGTAACTCAGAATTGATTTGCTGGATTGTCGTCATAAATCACCCATCCTTATTTATATATTATCTTATAATACTATTAATATAAGAGAATATATAAATAAGCCTACATCCCTCCGAGTCCCTTTTGTGCTAACAATTGGGCCAACTTGCCTGTTTTGCCACCATTGATTTGCACTGACCAGGGAATCTGGTATGTGACCGATTCGATAAAAATGTTTCTCGGGTCACGACCGACTGGCGTATCGTCGCCCACTCGCCCAATCAAGAAGTCGGGTAAGCGCATCCATTGGCCCGGTCGCACCTTCCAATAGGGGACGTCCTGATTTGAGCCTAAAACGCTTATTTTTCGGCTTTTATCGCCTAATCGGTATTCATACAGCACATTGGTAGGAATCGCGCCATATTGGGCGATTCTGTCGCCATAGACACCGAATAGATGCCGGTTGCCAGAACTGTCGCCACGTGCGACCAAATCGCGGATAACTGCCCATCCTGTTTGCTGGTCTTGCTCGTAGCGTCCGACTGTGGCGGAATTGGCATCGATGCGGTTGTAATCGGTCGAAATGAAGGAGTTTGGCTCGGCACCGAGCACATCTTCTATCTTCTGTTTGATTTGGCGAGTGCCCGAATTGGCGGTCTCGGTGTAATAGAACGCATCAAGCCAGGAAATATACCCGAGACACTCCAGCGTCACAGAATTGGCGCTTGCTGCCTGTGTATTGATTTGTTGAGTGGTTTCCGGGTCTTTGTACTCGCTTAGGTAGGTATCGCGTACCTGGTCGGCCTCGGTTGCGTTCATGCTGCCACCGTTCAGCACCTTCTCCACGATGCCATAACGGCCCTGGGATGCCGTATCCTCGGCATTGTTAGTCAGCGCCGCATCGCCACCGATGGGGGGATTGGTATTATAGGTGACGGTTTGATAAGCCACCTTCACCTTATTGCCAATCGCCAGTAATGGCCCTCTCGCTGCTGTTAAGACGCCAGTCTGGATACTGACCTGATTGACAAATCCCTCCCAAACCAAATCGATGCCATCCATTACCCGAATATGGCGACCGACCCCATTGGCAAACCATTCCTCCAACTCGGCCCGAGTGCCACCGAAGGAGATTTGTGCCGAACGAAACCCACCCATCGCCGCGATTTCGTGCGAGTAGTTGGATGGAGGGAAAATGCCCAGGACAGCGCCAGCGCCATCCACCAAAGGCTGACTGTATTCAACGAGTAGCGTCGTTGGGTTACTCACTGGTCACCTCGCGCCGATAAATACAAATCGGTTGCATCGCAGGTCACTGAACCGGTAAATTCAGCATGAGCCTGCGGGTCGACACCGTTAACATCGTATGTCAAAAAGAAATAAATTCGTTGTCGTGTATCGGGATGGGCACTCATGCGCTTGTTTTGCTGCCAGAGCATATTCAAGATGAGAGAGTCGTCATCCAAGCTCAACAACTTGTGTGTACCATCCTTGATGTTGGTGATATTCCCTGTTGTTAGGTAAGTTCTCGGACTCAACCCCTCCTCGGATTGTACGCCAAAGTCCTCGCCAGGATTGTAGATGCGTGCTTGCCATTCATCAGCCGGAAGGAGACAAATGTCTGTAAAATACGTCTGCGTTGTGGCTGAAGATGTCGCATACAATCGCAACTCAATAATATCTGCCGGAAGATACCACGTGCCCAAATCGACAAATGTCAAGCCAGATGGAACGCTGTCAAACGTCACAACATCACCCTCAATTTCTGATTGGCTAATACGTGAAAACAATCGCGCCTGTAGCGTTAAATCCTGGCTCCCACTCGGCACATGAAAGCGTAAAAATAAACGATACAATCCCTCGTAATTAGGGCCAGAGACAGCGTTTAGGTTAATGGTTGCGATTCGGGTAAGCGATGCCAGAACGGCACCGAGCCGCAACGATTGACCGGTTGCTGCTAGCAAGTCTGTTTGCACCGACAGACTGGCCCCTGGCGTAACCGTCACCCCGTTGGCGTTCTGTGTGCTGTCCAAATTGATAAACGAACGGAACTCGTCATCGCCTCGGCTGTATGAACGCAATCCCATGTAAATCGATGACACCGTGTCGTTACCCGTTGCTGTATACGCCCACTGCTTGAGAACGATTTCCAGCAATCCATCAATGTCGCCACCAGCCGAAATTGCCGGGATTTGAAAGAAGCTCCAGGTAATTGTATGAATGGCACGGCCCTGCTGTGTTGGATTTTGTGTCATACTTGTCAGGGCTGTAATGCGTAATCGTACCCACCATGCGGACTGGCCGTTGACTGTGGTTGTTTGCCAGTTTGGCGTCCCCCCTTCTTGTCCCCAAACGACGACCGATTGACCAGCATTTTGTAGCACATCGCTATTGTCGCTGATGTTTGTCAGCGTTGACCATGCTGCCCCATCCCAATACTCCCACACTGCCGTATAACCAGTCGCGCCAACGGCATCAGACAGGTCAAAAACGATAGAGCAGAATGGATTGTCAGCGCCAAAATAAATCTGGTCGCCATTGCCTGCCGGATTGGGATACAACTCGGCAGTCACATCATCAATTAAATTGTCGCTATAAGTCAGCGCCGTTACATCATAATTGTAAATATAGCGGATGGGCTCTTCGTTGGATTTGTTGGCAAAATAAACCTCGTTAACGGCCGTTGATAGTTGCCCTCGCCGATTGTCGTACTCAACCTCTAAAATAGCGGAATCGGCTGGTGTGCCATCGTAGGCTGTCCATTCCCGATAAGCACTGGCCGAACTGCTGTTATCTTCAATGAAAACGACCAGGGCATTGCCATATGCATAATCGCTCCGGTTGACAATCTCCTGAATAATAGCGGTCAAATCTGGCGTATCGTAGGTGAGTCCTGCCGTTTGGCTCCCTGGCGACCAGGCAACGGTCGCCGATGTTCTGGTGCGACCGGCAAAGTCGGCATACGAACTAAACAGTGCCGCATCGCCTGTATCTTCTCCGGCAATGGTGAGATTAACGGTTGTCCCTGATTGACTGGTTGCTGCCTCGACTGTGATTTTAGCCGATTTAATTGTTACCCCTTTGGGAATGAGCGAGTCACGAAACCGAAACCCGACCGATTTGGCATTAACGCCATCATTCCCGGCAATGATGGTCGCGCCATTTAAAACCAGCGACGTTGTTGCCGGTGTGGCCTCGGCATCATCGTTGCCGTTTTGCATTTGCCGGGTCGCTGTAAATGGGCCATCGGAGTATAACTGCGTGCCTGAAATAGAGATACTGCTGCCTGTCTCCGGGATGGTAGACTGCCAAAGACCATGCTCAATCGCCACCACCATCTCGGGCCAGACCGACCGTTTGGCGTTCCAAACTTGCTGGATGGATTGCCCGAACGGATTAATAGTATCTTCAGCAATGCGCCCCATGTAAATATGTGCATAACGAATGTTTGTCTCTTCCCGATTTTGGGCCAGCAGATAAACCGGGTCATCTTCCCAAGTGCGCAACCAGAAATCACTCGCTTTTTCCATTGCCTGCCGAACGGACTGGCTGGCCCGGATGGCACCATCCATGCTGTTGGTTTCTATCGTGAATTGGAACGTATCGATAATGTTTGTGAACTGCTTGTCCCGAATCTGCCGCTCGGGAGCCAGAGGGGAATCTGTCCACGTGCCATCGTTTTTGTAGCCTGGTGCCTGCGGTTTCCAATCAGAAAAGGCGAATGGCGGACGCAGTAAATCGACGAGCATTGTACCAGCTTGCCATATTTCCAGCCGATGCGGCTTCTCCAGTTTGTTTCCTCTGTATAGCCAATTAGCCATTTGCAATTGCCCTCATTACCACTCGTTCGACCGTTGCCTCAAAGACAGCCATGTCCATGCCGTTGTTGATATTATTTCCGCCTAACATAAATTGATTGTTGGTAACACTACCGCTGCCACCACGAGCCACCACTGCCGATTGTCGCGTTTCGGGCAACGCATGAGGCACCATTGCCGTAAATTGACGCATGGCCCGATTGGCCCCGACGATACCTCGCTCAATAGGGGATGGTGAATGGGAAACGAACTCCCACATCGCACCTAAATCCATGTTGGCTAGAATTTCCCACAACTCCTCCAAAGAACCAATAATGCTTTTTAGTTTGTTTTTAAGGGACTCTAAGCCAGACCGCAAAAAATCAACACCTTTTGTGCGCAAGTCGCGCATCAGCTCAGTGACATCGCTAAACCATCTGTCTAGTTTCTCCCAAGTCTCATCAACCCAACCCAACAAATCCTCTTTGGTATCTTCCAGCCACGTACTAAACCGTTCATACGCATCATCTGTCCATTCCTGCCAGCCTGTTTTTAAATCATCAAAGTAGGTTGACCATTTATCCCAGGTTTCATTAAGCCATGTGGCGATATTCTCGGCTGTGGTGTTGAGCCAGGTTGTCAGTTTGAGCTTGGCCTGCTCCAATGAGGTCGGTAATAAGACATTAAAAATATCACTCCAGGATTGCCAGCCTGTCTGGAATGCGGTCGTTACCTCTTCCCATTTCAGCTTGACAGCATCCCAGGCCATTGTGACTTTTAACTTTGTCGATTCAACCTTGCCAGCTAAATCATCCATAATGGTCGTGATTTGCGTCTTAACTTCCTCAACTTTTTCTGTGAGCCCTTCTGGCATCTGGAAAGCATCGCCCAAATTAAGACCACCACCCGGCAACTTGGGGATGCCCTTACCTGGGCCTTTCCCGGCACCACCTCCGCCACCGCCACCACCGCCACCGGATTTGGCGAGTCGTTCCAGCAGGTCGATTTGCTCTTTGATTAGTTTGTTATTCTCCAACTGCGTATCAATGAGCATCTGTTGCATATCGAGACGTTTTTGCGCCATTTCCAGCTCGGTCATCGCCGATTCGGCCTCGGCATTGGCCTGATCTTCGACTGCCTTGATATTCTCGCGCAATTGCAACTCGCGCAGCTCCATCGCTGCCAGTTCTTTGGCGAGGGCCGGTGCGTTCTCATCCTCCAGAATCTTGGCTAACTCATCCTTGCGCTGATTGGTTGCAATCTGCTCCCGACGTTTGGCAATCGCCTCCAACTCCTCATTCATCGGCTTGATGGTTTCTCTGGCTCGTTCGGTGATTTTGTTGAGCTTTTCCTGGGCAATCGTGACATCAAAGACAGCCTTTGCGTAATCCATCGCGGATTGGTTGGCATCGCCTAAAATGTCGTTTAGATGCTCCATTGTTGTTGCCGACACCGAGCCAATTTCCTTAATCTCATTGATTGCCGATGCGACTGCCCCTCTGGCTCCCATAATCGCCGGAATCAGTCCAGTGTTGTCTTTGCCCATGCCCGAGCGCAGCACCTTCTCGATTGTGCCGGAGATTTGATTAAAGACGCCGAAATCAGCCTTTGTAAAGCCACCAATGAACTCGTTCATGGCGGACGTACCCCAATCATCGATGTCAGGGAGTATCTTAGGGGGAGAACCGGGAGCCAGCCAATAACTGATTGCCTCGGCAATCCAGGTAATGACTGTTAGAATCGTATCAATAGCCGATGCCATCCCCTCTGCAAGCGACGTAACGATATTGGCCCCATAGTCAAACATGGCGGACGCTGTGTCGGCAGTGCTATCCTTAACCTCCTCCATTACACCAGTGTACGTCCGGCTGGCCTCCTCGGCCCCCTCAGTAAGTGCCGGAAAGAACGCACTCACCAAAGATGAGACAATCTGGCCCAGGCCCTCACCAAACGCCTGGATGGCTGGCATGAACTCCTGAATCTTATCGACAAAGGCGGATAGTAGGGGGATAGTTGCCTGGATGGCTGGCCCGAATGCTTGCCGGAGACCAATTTGCCCCAAATCCTCAATGGAATTTTGCAAACCGGCAATGGTTCCGGCTGAACGCTCGGCAGCGCCCTGGTAATTTCTCTCCAGGATTTTGCTGAACTCCATGATAAACTGAGCCGAATCTATGTGCTTTTTGCCAACGTCGGCAGCAGTGAGCCCCATTGCCTCCAGTGCCATATTGGTTTCAACACCTGCAACCTGGCGCAATTGTAGCAATTCGCCACCAAGCACGCGCCCAGCTGCCTTCATTTGACCAAGTGCCAGGATTGCCCGTTCCATAGCGACAACACTGTCGCCATTTGCCGTCGCCATATTGATTAAGTTGTTAGTCAATATTTGTGCGTTATCCGATGTAAACCCGTATGCCAGCGCTGTTTTAAATGTATTGGCTACCCCCTCCTGCCCAAATGGCGACTTGATTGCCAATTGTTCAATCCACTGTAGCAGATACTCCGCTCTCTCGCCCGCTACATCCAGAGCGTCTGACATGGTTAGCGACTCATCGGCAACCATCATTTCTCTGGCGACCAATGAAGTCATCGACTGCTCTAGTGCTTCATAGGCTGCCGTCGCGCCCATCGCCGTTTGCACCATACCAGAGAGTGTCTTGCCTGCCATTGCTACACCACCAACCAGCAAGCCGATGGCGCCAGTGGCTAGTCCTGCCTTTAGACTCAGACCTCCCATTGCGCCAGCTAACGAATTGACAGCACCTGAGCCGCCCTTTGAGGCACCAGCAAATCCGCTTACAACGCCCTTGAGCGAGTCGGTTGCCCCACTCGCCTCGCGTAGAGTAGCAATGTACTGCTTGCCATCTTCAGCAACTAGTTTGACGCCAATCTGCTCTAATGCCATTTATCCTCGTCTCTTCATCTTGCGATGCTGCTCATAAACTCGTACCGCTTCCATTCGTTGTGATACGTGATAATGTGCCAGCAACAAACGCTGGTACTCTGTATCCATCAACGTGAAATCATGGTAACTCATGTTATCAGCATGAGCGGCATTGATGAGCGAAAACTCGTCGGCTCTTGGCCCTTCTATCATAAACCCGCTGTCTAGTGTTCGACAGAGGAAAATATCAAGACCCTTATACGTCGCTCCGAAAGCTATCCGCTTCTGCGGCAACTCCTGCGGTCGGATTACCTAATAGGTTGACCTGCTCCATGATGTACTGCAAATCGCCATCACCATGACAGGCTATATGGCGCACCCAAACCGAGTAATCGCTACCCTTTATCTCGATGCCTTCCTCTTCGTAATCAGCCCGAACAGCAGCAACCTCCGCTTTCTCAGCGTCAGTTAATGGACGGTTCACTACAGCCCGTTTTAGCATAATGTTTGAAAACTTGCTGTTTATCAGTAGCTGATAATCTGCCAGCGTGCGACCAACATAATCCGGGTCGGAATAGTTGGTCTCGACACGCCAATCAGGACGCTCATCAGTGCCGTAATTTACCCGGCTGGTGGGGGGAGCAGGTTGCGGAAATTGCTTTTGCAACTCCAACAACACCGGTGCAGTCGCAACGGCCCGAATCGCCAACTCCACCCCACTACCTGGTAGTTTTATTTTTGTAACTTTGCTTGTCATTTTTGCTCCTGTAGCAATTAAAAATTAACGTCGGTCAGCCTCGGCAATCAAGATGATGCCATCGCTGCCATTCCCTGCCAGACCACCAACTGCCAACGTATTGACTGCCACACCCAAATTAGGCGATAATGGCGCTGCCAATTTGCTGGCCCGGTCGAATGTGGGCAGGTTGAGAATACGTGGTGTGCCAGACGTCCAACTGTAGCCACCGTTCCAGGTTGACCAGATGGTCGCTGCCGGGTCGGATGAGTAGGTTGAAATGTAGCCAACTTCTGGCGTAACAAACAGAATCTCATCAACGCCAGCAAATGTCCCCAATTGCAACGTCGTGAAGTTATTTGCGCCATCCTTTGTCCATTCCACATACCCGTTATCACTGGTCTGACCAGTACCATCGTCACCGCCAACCCAAAACAGGTAATCGTCCATCACCTGAACGGCCGTTGCATGTGTAATCGAATTAAAATTCTGGAACTCAGCAAACGACTCGCCCCGGTCGCGGCTAACGGCAATGTAATTGCCACCAACCACACAAATGACCTCATCCAGCCCATCAATCGCTAGCAGGTTGTTACTTGCTGCCAACGTTGTCTCTTCGGCTGTGACGCCGGTCAGGACGTTGGTTGCTTTGTAAACGTGACCATTGTCACCAGCAAACCAGATGGCGGAGGCACTTTCGACATAAATGGCATTGGGAGCCGAACTGGCAACAAACCCGGTCGTGACCTTTGTCCATGTCCCTGGCACACCTGTAATCTGATTGATTTCAGAGTACCAATAGCCACCGGTCGAGCCATCGTCAAACGAAATGACCAAATATTGACCAACGGTTGCCATGTCGGTCGGCACATCGGTCGATACTGCACCGGTAATCGCCTGTTCTGTCCAGGTTGTGCCACCATCGGTACTGTAAAAGACGGATGGGGCCTGCCCTGGACTGGCGACCGTGTTGTCTGTAACGGCATAAACCAACTTGCTGGCGTTGTCAGCAGGGCCACAGCTGGAGCATTGCACTCGATTGCCGAATGTGATGCCCTTGACCTGAGAATAAACCTGGATTGCTGCCTTTTCTGAGAATCCTTCCTTGCCGACGTTGTAAATGCCACCGAGACTGGTTGCCTCTACCTCGTCCATCAGTCGGTCATCCCCATCAAAAGCGCCACCTGCCTCGGTCGGCTGTGTCACCTGATTGGTACTGGCAACTTTCACATAAGCCGACCATCCTGCTAGGAAGTCGCTCGGGTCTTTACAGGAACCGACCACCTGATACAAATTGAAGTAACAATCCAAAATGTCAATCAAATGGCGAGGAAGTGTATCCTTTTTCTGCAAAAACTGAATTGTAAACGTTGCAAAGTCGGGAGCGTCCACCGTATTACCGACTTGTCGGTAACGGCCAATCGAGCGTGGGTCATGCACGTTAATCGGAGAGATTCCGCCCCGGATGGGATTCGGGAAGCTCTCCACATTAAGGTAAGTATTGCTCACCCCTGAGTACAAGACCGGATTCTCGGGACTCGCCCCTCCCGGTTGGATAAAAAACCGGACATTCTTCTGTGATAGAATCTCGTCCGCTGCGACACGTTTTGTCATGTCTGTCTCTCCTTTATTCTAAAATGAAGCTCGGAGTGGTATTTAAGTTTCTCACTCGTTGCCATGCGTAAACATGCCCCTGTCGCGTCCCAAACGGATTGGCTAGCAATTCCGTTGAAAAATTATTCACTTCAGGGTCAAGCGTCAGGTCGTGCTGCCATCTGAACAATTCCCGGTTTGCCAGGTCGCACGCACACACCCTCTGTGTCAACTCAGCCGCTGCCAATCGCGCCACAATCTCATCCCATCGGCCTGGGAGCCGATTCTGGTTAAGCGTTGTTTCCATCGAACTCAACGGCACGCCACATTCATAGCGTAAAATAACCCGGTCTGGTTGCCGACAAGTACCCCAATTAACCCCCGTCCATTGGTCGTTGTCTGCGTCGTAAACCGATGCCCCTACTGTGACTTTGCCTAATCGTTCGTTTCGGACTTGCGCCCGAGCAATGGCGTACCCGACTGCTGCCGGGTCGCGGCTGTTTGTTGTAAAAGATAAATCGGAACTAGAGCATCCTAATGCCCATACAGGATAGGGCTCCGTTTCCCATACCAGCACAGCCTGCGCTGTTGCCGTTGTCGTGCCAGTCGGGTCGGTATAACGCCGAGCGACTGTCACGGTTGATACAAAATTATTGGATTCTGCCGGGTCGATACCGTTACGCAGGGAGGTAAAGTTAATCCCTTCGTACAAAATCGGCTTAACTAGCAGATAAGATGAGCCCTTGATGGTAATCGTTCCGGCTGTGCTATCGATGCTCACCTTTGTTGGGGCAATGCGCCATTTCTCGCTTAATGGCTCGTCGTCCAATCGGTCGTCTGCCCCAAAGTAGACGCCAATCTCATCCGGGTCGGTCAAATCGTTGTCAGCAACGGTCACAGTAAACGTTTCATTCAAACCGTCGCCATCCTCATCAGAAAAGACAATCGTCGCCTCGGCATCCAGCGTTGTGTACGTTTCCACACCAAAGGCCCGAATATAACCCTCGTTGGCATCAATAGACAGCCAGCGCCCATCGCCACCGATACTCGCTGCGAACTGATGCGCATACGCTCTCGGTCGTGGATACTTGACCGTCTCCACCACAAAGCGACGACCAACGGAATAATTCAACCACTCGCGCAACCTGCTCTCGGCTGTAATAATGGCCCTGCGGATTTCCTCACGACCGACCGCATCAGCCGATTGCCATGCGTGCTGAAGGACAACGGCATTACATGCCGAACTCACTGGCACTTGGCTCGAATTGGCAAGACCCCAAAAGTGCCAGGGATGGTATGAGATAATCTTGCGCCACTGCTCAACTGGCAGATTGTTCCAGGGCTCAGACCTGGTAACAACGGTTGTGCTGGTTAAGGGCGTGCCGGTCGTTCCGCCTGAACTTGGCATTAGCTCACCACCTCCGTATCAGGATTATTGAAGGAGAATCCTGATTTATAAGACCAGAAATAATATGTACCTGCCTGCAAAAATGGTTTTTCTGTTGTGGTCACATTCCGGGCAACACCAAAGGCGTCTGTAACACCCGACCACACAATATTTGTACCTGCTAAATCAGTGCTTATCTGTACAGTAGCCCCCCCAATCGGGTCACCAGAAACTGAATCAGTTACAGTGTAAGTAAATTCGATGGCCCCTAATCCGCCAGTACCAAGCAAATCGGATGGATTAATGGCAGAAATCGCCAGAATGGTCGCCGGAATGCCAGACTCGTAAAAATGAATTGCCCCCCTAAAAGCAGTGTTGGGGATTGTGGTACAATCTAAAATATACGTTCCCGTTCCAATCTCAGTGAAACCACTAGCAATAGCCGAGCCGACGTTGGCACCATCTTCGTCGACCAATTGTGCATTTAATGTCAATCCGGTTTTTGCCGGGCCCAGGCTGATCGCAAACTCAAGACTTGCTGTCATCAAAACCCCCAATCTTTAGATCGCAAACAAGCGACCATGTGCCATCCCGGTTACGTATCCAACCAGGATGCGCTACCAATTGCAATTTGTGCTTTTCGACCAACTTGTTATAGTCTGCCAAAAAATCGTTGATTCTTTTATTTTCCTGGGCATCCTTCTCTACCATCTCCCTGCTCCTGGCATTAACGAGTGCCACGTGTGGCTTTTTGCAAGTTGGTGCTATGACCGTTTGCGTCCATGTATGTCTTAATATTAGGTATCGAGGTGTTGATGACACCATTCAAAATATCACCATCAACATGCTCTGTCTGTGCATTGGCAGCATATACTGCATCATACTGAGTCAAGTCTATGCCTGCATCTGAACGCTCAGCCTCAAGAGCCTCAAGTGCATTCATAGCATTTATCATTGCTGTTGTCTGTTGCACAACTGACATTGCGATTGTTTCTGCTTTTTTGTCTAGCGTTACAGCCATTATAAAATTCTCCTTATTTATTGTAACAGGCGGACGTTAAGATGTGCTATCTATTATCAATCCTATATTTGCAAGAGCAGTCAGCAGGCTTGCAAGTGCTGCATTGCCTGCACGACTGCCTGTAATTGTCTGCTTTGCAGCAGGTGTACCACCATAGAAGGCAAGATCATTGCCTGTTGACTGTATGACAAGACCTGAGGTGTTGTAAATCTCTGAGTTTGTTGCTGAGAGTTGCACATCACCATCACTCTCAATTCTCACAACTTCTGTCAATGCGCTAGCATTATTAACAGTCTCAAGCACAATATCACCTGAGCGGGTTGCATGGGTCGCATCGTTCCATACACCAGATATGCGTGCTACTTCCTGAAATTGTGTTGTAGATGTTTCAAGCTCAAAGGTAACACCAACACCCATACCTATCGCTGGCGACAATGTTGTTGATTTACTCAACACCGCAACACTTTCAATTGTGTTTGCGGTTCCTGTTGGTAATTGAGATCTTATGCCTGCTGTTTCGTCAATTCTAAACCGTGCTACATCTTGGAAGTTAAATATAAGAGAATCGTTGCTGTGGTCGTACTGAATTTGCCCTGACCGATTACTGCCAACATCACCAAAGTATAAAAAGCTGTTTCCAGTTGCAAATAAAGTGATACCGGATACTGTACTCCCGTGAATAACTAAGTCATCTGCATTAGCAGATGGCGCAGGATACGTAGAAGAACCTGTGCCTGTTGAGTCTATATTCAAGCCGTCCCCATTGGGTGAAGACGTACCAATACCCACCCTGTCATTAACAGCATCCACATAAAGTAAATCGGTGTCAATTTGTACCAATCCATTGGCATCGGTAGCTAAAATGCTAGCCGATGCGCCAGGGTTGCTACTTGTGGTAATGGCGTGAAAATGGTTACTACCATCATCAGTATTGGCTGTGCTGACTGTCAATGTGCCGGGAGGACTAGAAGATTGAGACAAAACAAAAGACGACAATCCAGAATCCCACTTCAAAAAATACCCGTCAGTGAGAGTGCCAGAAAAGTCGTCCTGGTCTTGTATCCTCGTTACAACGCGAACCGCATTACTCATAAATCGCCTTATGCAACACCATCACCAAACCAGCCACGCCCAACCAATCGAGAACGAACTGCCCTGGTAGCAAAAAGGCTGGTAGCAGGGCCAGCCAAAACGAAATGCACAAAACACAATTAAAGCCGCGAGTTATCCAGCTCTCGCTATTGGCGTCCCGTAAATGCAAAAACGACCGGAACCGGGTCGCTAAATCAAACGGGCCATCTTCGGCCACAATCAAATGCGCAATCCGGTAAACGGCCGTTACTGCTAAAATATAATTAACCAACTCGGCTCCCATCCGCCAATAAGGTGTCGATGGCTTTTAAAACGGTCGTTCTGTTTTTGCCCTCAACTTCCTGCTTGCGCACCTTCGCCAGCTCATCCATATTCAATCCCAGGAGGGCTCGTTTTGCTGCGCCGACGTTCTTTGATTGTAAATCGGGCAACTCTTTAGGGGGAGGAGGCACAGGCTTTTCGACAACAGGGGGAGCGGTAACGACCGCTTGCTTTAAGTCGATGCCCGGTTGCTTCACGTAACGGCATCGGCCTGCTGATACAAGCAACTCGGCATCTGCCGGTGTCGCGTCCACATAATTATTTGGTGGTAACTTGCCGAGTCGATAGGTTTTGCTTAATTTCACGCCACCCACCTTAGACATTGTAATCCCACCAGCATTATTGCCGATGTACTCCAATCGCACCAATCCACTACTCGCAACCTGAACGCTGGTCGTTGGTTGATTTGATAATTTACTCATGTACTTTTTCGCCTCCAGTATAACCGGGCCGCCATCTCCACAACATGGGGGCATTGCTTGGCCTCCTTTCTCAAAATAATGACCATAACGCTCTTTTAAAATCGGGAGCGTCTCATCTTTGTCTGCCAATGACTGCTCTCGTCGTTCGCCGGTGTGCATCCGGTAAACAAAGCATGGTTTCGCCAATCGCTCACCACAATACCCATTGACCGCTAATTTTATAAAGAACTCCCAATCCTCCCATCCCGGCAAATCCTCATCGAATCCACCGACATCCAATGCCCATTGGCGAGGGATTAGGGATGTTATTGAGTGACTCATGCCCTTTTCTGTTGACCTATCATACGGTTTCGCTGATTTGGCCTCCGTCTTGTCGGGCATGACAGCGTACCAATCGGTATAAATATAACGACCGGAGTCGCTGTACGCTTCTATCATATCATAAATTGCTGACGGTGTCAGCAAATCATCAGCATCCAGAAATAAAACCAGGGGAGCCCGAGCCGAATAAAGGCCAGCGTTGCGACTCGCAGCGATACCAGTGCCTTCCTTTTCGATTACCCGGCACCAGGGGGCAAATGACAAATCCAACTCGCCACCCGTATCATTGACTACAATCGCCTCCCAAAATGGGAATATTTGAGCCTGAATAGAATCAAGCGCGTCGATGAGCAGATGGGCATGGTTTGGGCCACATGGAATAATAACGCTTACCAATGGATTGTGATGCGACCAAACAGGCCAGCAATATTTAGGAGCATCGCCCTGTGCACCAAACGGCACGATTGCCGGATTGGGACGCTTCCCTTGCTTGAGTGCGTTCCATCCCTCCTGGCTATTCGCTGCCCCAAGTCGCCAGGGAAACCAACTCGTCCAATCGCCATCGTCGTGCCCTTCGTTTCGTTCGGTTGCCCCTTTGCTATCCGGTCGCAATCGATACTTGAGAATGGAATCATCCGTTGCCCGACCGACATGAAATCCAAGCGAGCTGGCCCTGAGCCAAAAGCTTGCATCTTCAGCACGCCAATCCCGGACACGATACCCACCAATGCCCCGCCAGACACTTTTGTGCATCATCGAGCAATAGGGGATTTGATTAAGATGCGCAATTTGCCCGAGCCAACTAAATGCCGGAAAGGGCCAATCATTGCCACGTAAGCCAGACCCATCCTCACTCATAATATCCAGACCGCCATAAGCAATATGCTTATCAGGATGGTCATCCAGAAACGAGGCCAACGAACTCAAAGCGGTCGAATATAGCGCATCGTCTGCATCCAGCGGGAGCAGATAACGGCCGTTTGCTCGTTCCATGCCATAATTCCGGGCACCGCTTAATTTTAAATTATGCGGAGTAGGTAGATACTGGAATCGGTCGTCATCCAGGTAGGGAGCCACAACCTCGGCTGTGTTGTCGGTGCTGGCATCATCCACGATGAGGCACTCCCAATCGTCCATATCCTGGGCCTTTACGGAATCAAGCGCATCGGGCAGGTACTTCGCCAAATTATGCGCCGTAATAACAATCGACACCTTTGGCCCTGGCTGTGGCAGAACGGAAGCAAATACTTTTGCATACTGCTCCACTTTGTCACCCCACTGCCAACGGGAAATGATGTCCATCCGGGCATTTTTGCTGAGTCGCTCCCGTTCGGTGAGGCATCGTTGCACACATTGGGCCAGCGCCTCGTAATCACCAAAGGGAGCCAAATAACCTGTCTCGCCCTGCGTGACAATCTCCGTCTGTCCGCCATGATTCCAGCCAGCGACCGGCACGCCGCACGCCAGCGCCTCCAATGTACCGATGCCAAACGTCTCCCGAGCGGTTGCCAGATAAACGCTAGCCTTTGCCACAACGTCCATCATCCGTTCGTAGGGCAGCACACCAATGACCTGGACGTTTTTGGTTTGCTTGCCAATCGTAGAGACAAAACCAACTCCGGGCATCAGCTCCGCCAGTTTCTGCATCTCTTCGGGATTGGAAACGATGTCGGCTCGAGCCTTATTCCACAAAACATACCCTTGCGACTCGCCTGGATTAAATTTGTCTGCATCAACGCCATGATGGATGGCGGTAATCGGTCGGCTAATCCCTCGGGCAATCGCCCCTCGCACCCAATTGGATGGCGTTGTAATCGCCTTTGCTTTTGTCATGACCTCGACCATCTTGGCATTGGCCCATAGATGGTCAGCAGGCCAATCGAACTCAGCCCAATACAGGCCATGCGAGGAATGGACGATGGGTTTGTCGGTGTCGATATCCATCATGGCATGAAGATTGACCACATCGGCATCGTCGGGATTGTGGACAATTTCCCACCCAAACTCGGGTAGGTATTCGTGCAATGCCTCTAGCACTCGCTTGATGCCAAATGGGGCATGTTGCAATTCAGGGAGGATAAATACCTTATTCATCTTCGGTCTCGTCTAAAGTCACAGACACAGCTTCTCTAACATCTGCATAAAAAAGGCGATGCGCTATACATGGCGGATAACTATTTAGGTAGGTTTCGTTATATAAAATTATCGCCTCCTTCCACGAAATGCGCCTGTCATCATGGGAAAACGAATCCTTCAAATGCTTTATATTTTCTGCGAGTGTATCCCTCTCTATAAATACATCAGGTATGGTTATGCCGTGTTTCCCGTGTGGCAACTTTGAAACAAACCCATTGATAAAATCGATTATAGAATCAACATCATCACCAGAAACGCGACATTCACAGGACTCCGTATCACACGTCACGTTGAACTTTTTTATTTGATAAAACCCATTACCCAATTCTGCGGATTCATTTATTTCGAGCATTACCAACTCAGACCCACATGCCGCACACTTGCCTGGAACACATTCGCCTATTAGGTTATCTAAACTTGGTAGCTTTTTAACTGATTTAATAGAGAATGTATTATCAATCTTGATCCATTCCTTGTCGCTGATTCCAGATTGTCCGTAAAACATACTGTTATCGTCGTTCATTTTACCTCCTTAAAACACCTGTACATTTGCCGGGAGCCACTGCGCTGCTGGCCCTGCCGTATGCGACAGAATCAACGAAAGTTTAGCGGTCAACTCGGGCCTAAATGAGAATTTGCCATATTCCC
>Ga0208794_1000605_pt1 | contig 21626 bp, 28 predicted proteins | sample 32_taG_FD_184106 | JGI IMG/M metagenome (GOLD analysis project Ga0208794, IMG submission 184106) | Marine viral communities from the Gulf of Mexico - 32_GoM_OMZ_CsCl metaG (SPAdes) (version 2) | ecosystem: Environmental > Aquatic > Marine > Oceanic | place: Atlantic Ocean: Gulf of Mexico... | reverse complement strand
TACGGCTCGCCCGGAACTTCCTAATAGCACGGGGGCTTCGGCCCCCTTTTATTCCTGACTAATTGTTCCACATGGAACATTAGACTCACCCAGACAGGAGACTCACATGGGTACTACTACTTTTTCTGGGCCTATTAAGGCCGGAACCATCAAAGACACCACCGGCACCACTGTCGGCACAGACAAGGCTAACGTCGGCTTTGTGCTTATGGCGCAGAGCACCAACGTCGTTTTTGGCGACGATGGCACCGAGACGGTTGTTGCCACTGTTCCTGCGAACAGCCAGCTTTGGCAGGTCAGCGTGGATGTCACTACCGCTTTTGACGCGGCCACCACTAACACGTTTGACATTGGTGACGGCACTACTGCTGACAAGTACGCTGACGCGCTAGATGTTAGCTCTGCGGCAAGATTGCTTGCCACATCTGACGTGAGCCAGCTTGGTAACTTGGTTGACATTGGTACGACGGATGTCGATGTAACCGTTACCTACAACCAGACAGGCACTGCCGCTACGGCTGGTGCCGCAACGGTTACCGTTCTGTACCTCCAAAACAGAAACCTTTCTTAATCAGCTCGGGGGCGTAAGCCCCCCTTTTGGAGGACAAAATGGCTGACACAGTTACCAGTCAGACAATAGAAGACGGCCCCCGCACCGCAATCTTTGCGTTCACCAACGTCAGCGACGGCACAGGCGAATCTGCTGTGACCAAGATCGACGTATCTACCCTCTCAAAAAATCCTGCTGACAATGCCGCCTGCACTAGCGTTCAGATTGAGTGCATTTGGTATTCGACCATCGGCATGGGCGTTGAGATCTTGTTTGATGCGACGACGGATGTTTTAGCGTGGGAGCTTCCTGCTGACTATTCAGACTCATTGGATTTTTCTGATTTCGTAGGCATACCTAATAACGCCGGTAGCGGCAAGACTGGCGATATCAACTTTACGACGGTGGGGCACTCTAGCGGTGATTCATACAGCATCGTCATGAAGGTGAAGAAGAGCTACGGCTAATGCGGCTGTACTATAAAAAAGGCGGCAAAACGAAGTCGAAGGTAAATGAAGCTGGAAACTACACTAAGCCCTCTTTACGGAAGCGGCTATTTAACAAAATCAAAGCTGGGGGAAAAGGCGGTAAGCCGGGGCAGTGGTCAGCAAGAAAGGCCCAAATGCTCGCAAAGCAGTACAAAGAGGCTGGCGGAGGCTACAAGGACTAATGGCGCTCAAAAAACCGCAAAAGTCACTCAAGAAGTGGACAAAGCAGAAGTGGCGCACAAAGTCCGGCAAGCCGAGCACCCAAGGCTCGAAAGCGACGGGCGAAAGGTATTTGCCTGAAAAAGCCATTAAGTCTTTGTCGTCTAGCGAGTATGCCGCCACTACCCGGAAGAAGCGTGCAGACACCAAGAAAGGCAAACAGCACTCCAAGCAACCCAAGAAGGTTGCCAAGAAAACGGCGAGGCATAGGAAGTAATGCGACAGTATTACAGCAAAGGTGGTCGAGTCGATAAAAAAGCAATGTCCTGCAACAAGCCAAAGCGGACGCCAAATCATCCGAAAAAGTCGCACATCGTAAAGGCGTGTGAAGGCGGCAAGGAAAAGGTGATTCGCTTTGGCCAGCAGGGCGTCAAGACCAATCAGACGGTTGGTCAACGCAAGGCGTTTAAGTCGCGTCATGCCAAGAACATAAAAAAGGGAAAGATGTCTGCGGCCTACTGGGCGGATAAGGTTAAATGGTCGCCCAGCAAGACCAAGTCTCAATCCAAGAAATGGAAGAAAGGTAGCTGACATGGCGATTAGCAGGGCGCAGGCATCAAAGCAAACCCAAAACGCGCCGAGATCCAGAAAGAAGCAGGACAAGGTCAGCAAGGTAATGCGTGAGTTTGAAGCCGGCAAGCTAAAGTCCGGCGGATCAAAAAAGAAAGTGACCGACAAGAAGCAGGCTATTGCCATTGCCTTGTCTGAGGCCGGACTTAGCAAGAGAAATGGCGGTACCGTACCAAAACCAAAGTGTAGGAACGGTATAGCTGTTCGCGGAAGAACCAGAGGGCGGGTTGTATAAATGGCTACGAGCGGAACGACCGGCTTTACTCTTGACTTGTCAGATATTATTGAAGAGGCGTATGAGCGTGCGGGCCTTGAGCTACGAAGCGGCTATGACTACAAAACTGCTCGCCGCAGTCTTGATCTGCTCATGCTTGAGTGGCAAAACCGGGGCCTTAATCTCTGGACGGTACGGGACACCACGGTGGCTCTTGTTGCGGGGACGGGATCATACAACCTTAGTGCTGACAAGTTAGACATTATAGAGGGACTGCTCCGCACGGACGCAGGCGATAGCTCCAAGCAGTCCGACCTGACAATGCAGAGAATCTCTGTCAGCCAATATGCACATCAGACCAACAAGCTAACTCAGGGACGCCCCTTGCAATACTATGTTGAGCGCAAGCCAACGGGCATTACTGTGCACTTCTGGCCAGTGCCGGACGCCACAACCAGCTACACCTTTGCGTACTACTACATGGAGCGCATTGAGGATAGCGGAAGCCCTGCTTCTAACAACATGGATGTGCCGGCTCGCTTTCTTCCCTGTCTGGTTGCGGGGCTGGCATATCAAATTGCCAGTAAAAGGCCGGAGGCGCTACAACTAGCTCCAACCCTAAAGCAGGTTTATGAGGAGCAATGGAGCTTGGCGGCTGACGCGGCAAGAGAAAAGGCGTCTTTGTATGTGGCACCCGGAGGCTATAACGACCTATGAGTAGTTATGCCAAGGGGAAGCGCGCATTCGGGTTTTGCGACAGGACGGGTTTCCGGTATCCGATCAGAGACCTTGTCAGACAAATTGAAGATGGGCGCTGGAATGGCCTACTGGTTGGTCGGGACGTGGTTGATCAAGATCAGCCTCAGCTCAAGCTAGGAGATGTTAATGCAAGCGATCCTCAGGCGCTTAGGTTCCCAAGGCCAGACAATAGCCTTGATGAAAGCCGATCCTTGTCTGCTTTTGATCCGGTTGGCGGCGGCAACACTGCTCTTGGTAGTAGGACTGTTGGCCTCGACATGGCTGGACAAGTAGGCCGCGTCACGGTGGAGATATCCTGATGGCTTTTACCTATACCACGCTGAAGCAGGCGATTCAGGATTATGTTGAGTCAACGGAAACCAGCTTCGTTAACAACCTGCCAACGATCATTACGCAGGCTGAAGACAGGATACTGAAGCGATGTCAGTTGCCAGACTTCAGGCAGAATGTCACGGCGAACATGACCTCCGGAAACCAGTATCTCGCAATGCCGCCAGATTTCTTGACGCCGTACTCGCTTGCAATAGACAACTCTGGGTACGACTACCTGCTCTTTAAAGATGTCAACTTCGTTCGTCAGGCATACCCGTCATCTTCTACTACGGGCACTCCAAAGTGCTACGCAATCTTCAGCGACACTTACTTTTTGATTGGGCCGACCCCGGACAGCAATTACGCGGTAGAGCTTCATTACTTCCACAAGCCGGAGTCAATCACGGTCGCGGCCTCCGGAACGAGCTGGCTTGGCGACAACGCCGAATCTACTTTGCTTTATGGCTGTCTTGTTGAGGCGTATACCTACCTCAAAGGGGATGCCGACCTAATGCAGTTATATGCTCAGCGCTACGAAGACGCCATATTAAGGCTGGAGGAACTGGGCGAGGGTTATAGCACCACGGACAGTTACCGTAGCGGCGCAGTGAGGAAGCCTAGAAGCTAATGCTGGAGTTGAGCGTAGGCACTGTTAGCGTCCAAACCACCAGTAATAGAGGCTTTACTCCGGAAGAGGTTGCGGAGAGGTGTCTCGATAAGATTATTAGCGTGTCGGAGTCCGCCCCTCAGGCTTTGCGGGATCAGGCTTTGTCTTATCGCAAGAGCATCCGCGCTGTTTTGCTTTATTACATGAAAGAGGCGATCAACAGTGATCGCACCACTATTTATAACGCTCTGGTTGATGCAGGGCAAAAAGACCTAGCCGAAGCTATCAGGAGACTTTAAATGGCATTTACCGGAAACTACATGTGTACCTCCTTTAAGCAGGAGCTAATGGAGGGTGTACACAACTTTAAGCTGTCGGGCGGTAGCACCTTCAAGCTGGCAATGTATGACAACAACGCCAGCTTTACTGCGGCAACCACGGCCTATACCGCGACAAACGAGGTTAGCGGCACGGGGTATAGTGCGGGCGGTGGCACTCTAACTCGGGTAGATCCGACCACCTCCGGCACAACGGCGTTCACGGACTTTGCTGACCTTACATTTAGCACGGCTACTGTTACTGCTCGCGGAGCTTTGATCTATAACGACACAGCGGCGGGCGATCCCAGCGTGGTGGTTTTAGATTTTGGTGCTGACAAGACATCTACAGCGGGCGACTTCACTATTGTTTTCCCCACTGCGGATGCCAGTAACGCAATTATTCGGATAGCGTAATGACCGATGTCGTCGTCCCCTTAACCGGATGGGGCCGAGGCGCGTGGAGCGATCTTGGCTGGGGCGAGGGCAGTGTTACCAATGCGGGGGCTACGGGTAATGTAGGCTCCGTCACAGTAATAGCAGAGGCCAATGTCAATGTAACAGGGCTTTCTGCGACGGCGGCGGCAGGAACCGTCACTGTAACGGCAGACGCCAACACAAGTGTCACCGGGCTTGAAGCAACCGGTGCGGTAGGCTCAGTAGCTGTCATTGCCGACGCGAACGTGGCAGTGACCGGCCTTGCAGGCACATCTGCGGTGGGTTCAGTAACTGTCACCGCCGATGCCAACACAAGCGTCACTGGGCTTGAGGCGACCGGCGCAGTGGGGTCGGTGACCGTAACTGGCATTGCAAATGTAGCGGTTACGGGGCTTGAGGCAACAAGCGCGGTAGGCTCCATTACGGTCAGGACCGTCAACAGCGTGCCTGTCACGGGTGTTTCTGGGACGGGTGCGGTTGGGTCGGTTACCACTGTTGCTCCGGCCAATGTATACCCTGTGGGGGTATCTGGAACCGGAGAGGTCGGACCCGTCTTGGTTTGGGGCGTTATTGTTCCGGATCAAACGCCAAATTATGTCAACGTGACGCCGTCTCAGTCTCCGGGGTGGTCGGCAATAACACCGTCGCAGACGCCAAACTATGAAGATATTGCGGCATAAAGAGGATTAACGAATGCCTAGCACATACACTACAAATCTTGGTATTGAGAAGATTGCTACTGGTGAGCAGTCAGGTACATGGGGAACCACCACCAATACCAACTTTGATCTGATTGACACTGCGGTAAACGGCATTGTTTCAATCACTCTCGCTAGTGCGGGAACCTCCGGCTCACCCAACGATTTACCGATCACTGACGGCACTGCGTCTAATGGCCGCAACAAGTTTATTGAGTTTGTTGATGGCGGCGACCTTGGCGCGACAGCGTATGTCCAGCTTACCCCTAATGATGCCGAGAAGATTGTTCACATCCGCAACAGCTTGTCTGGTAGCCGGTCAATTATTGTCTTTCAGGGCACCTATAACGCATCCAATGACTTCGAGATTGCCAACGGCGCAGATGTCACCCTGAAGTTTGACGGGGCTGGAACGGGCGCGACCGTTACTGACGTTAATGTTGACTTGACGGTGACAGGCGCGACTATAGCCACTGCCGACATCAACGGCGGTACTATTGACGGCACTACCATTGGCGGGTCTTCCGCCGCCGCAGGAACCTTCACCACGTTCACCTCCACAGGCATCGACGATAACGCCACAACCACTGCGATTACGATTGCCACTAATGAATCGGTGACATTTGCTAACGACATAACAGTAACCGGTAATTTGTCAGCGACAAAATTAACAGCCCTTAACGGTACTTTAGAATTAGACGATAACGGAACTCACAACGGAATTATTAATGTACCCGCTTCACTATTTATAAACATTGATAGCGATGGCACTAATACAGGTGAAGATTTTGTAATTGCTAAAGACCGTACAAGCACTTCTGGTGGAACTGAGTTATTTAGGGTTCAGGAAGATGGCAACGTTGGTATTGGTACTGCGAGTCCTGCTCAAGCCCTTGATGTTGTCGGCACAATTAAAGGCGACAGTACCTTTTTGCTATCAAACGCAACAACATCATCGTTTTTACAAGTATCTACAAATATATTGCAGTTTGGTACATCGTCTAGTGACCCTGTTGCGTTTTATGCTAACAACGCAGAGCGTATGCGTATTGATTCCAGCGGCAACGTAGGTCTTGGGGTAACGCCAAGCGCATGGGGAAGCGGTGAAAACGCGTTTCAGATTCTTGGAAACACTTATGGCGGTGGGGTTTTTGCAAGCGGCAATAACGTAGGGACTATTGTCGGCGCAAACGCTTATTGGGACGGTTCAGGATATAAGCGAATTAATGCTGTGCCTGTTAGTCTAATTCAGTTTTCTGGTGGTGCAACTTACTTTTATCGTGATGTAACAGGAGCCGCAGATTCAGCCGTTTCTTTGACCCAAAGTATGATTATTGATAGCTCTGGCAACGTTGGTATTGGTAGCACAGCGCCAACATCAGACGGAGCCGCTATTGCTGACAACTTGGTTGTAAAAAGCACAGGCTCAACCGGAATTACAATAACGTCCCCAGATGCCAATAACGCTACCCTAAACTTTGGGTCGGCAAGTGATAATGATTACTTTGGGATTCAGGGTTTTTATAACTCTGGCAGTCCGTTCGGTCGTTTTTCAACAGGCGGCACAGAACGTATGCGTATCGACAGTAGTGGCAACGTTGGCATTGGCACTACCGACATTGGCGCAAAATTAAGTGTACGTTCTGCCGCATCATCAAGCATAACCAATGTTTTGGACGTAGGTAATGCTCAAAATGCGGCGGGTACTGGGCATGGAGCAATGATAAGGCTTCATTGCACTACTGATGAAAATCGTGGCGTAGCGATTGCAAGTTCTAGTAACACTAACTATGCCACAGATAATGATATGCTTTTTTATACAAGCACCTCATCTACGATGTACGAGCGTATGCGTATCTCCTCCAGCGGCAACTTGCTGGTTGGGACTACGAGTTCAGTTTCAAATGGGTCTGAGGGAATTGAGCTTCGTGGCGACTTTGGTTATTTTAAAACAGCTAGAAATAACACCGCATCAGTTGGACACTGGTTACTTTACAACTCTAACGGAAATGTAGGGTCTGTAACAACAAGCGGATCTGCAACAGCCTACAACACATCTTCAGACGAACGCCTCAAAGAAAACATCGTAGACGCACCAGCAGGTAACATCGACGCTGTTCGTGTACGTTCGTTTGATTGGAAGGTTGACGGATCACACCAGACCTACGGCATGGTCGCACAAGAACTTGTTGACGTTGCACCTGAAGCTGTAACACAAGGTGAAACTGACGATGATATGTGGGCCGTTGATTACAGCAAGTTAGTCCCAATGATGATTAAAGAGATTCAAGACTTAAAAGCCGAAGTAGCGGCACTAAAAGGAGCATAAACTATGTTTAACTGGACTGTATCAGCAATGGACTACACCGTGTCACAAGACGGACACACCAACGTAGTCAACACCGTACACTGGCGTGTATCAAAGACTGACGGAGATAACTCTGGTTCTTCATACGGCACTGTTGGCCTTGAGCCACCCGGAGAGTCGTTTGTTGAATGGGCTGACATTACCGAAGAGATAGCTGTTGGCTGGGCTAAGGCGGCTCTGGGTGACGAGCAAGTGTCCTCTATTGAAGCGGGTATTGATGCACAGATTGCAGAGGAAGCTAATCCCACTCGCGGAGAAGGAGTTCCTTGGTGATTAACCTAGAGTTGAGTGTAGAAGAAGTAAACGCAATCCTTGGCGTATTGGGCGATTTGCCCACCAAGACGGGCGCATGGCCCTTGATTGTTAAGATCAAAGAGCAGGCTGAAGGTCAGGTCGAGCCAGAAGAAAGCGATGATTAATGGATCCGCTGTCCCTTATAGCGATGGCCTCGACTACGTTCAAGGGCATCCAAACATTAGTAAACAAAGGGGCAGAGATTGAGGCTGTAGCTCAAAAGCTGGGCGCTTGGTATTCGTTCGCGGCAGATATCAAACAAGCAGAGAAGGAGGCCGAGAGTCCGGGGGTCTTTAAAAAGCTATTTGATGGGCAGACGGTAGAGCAACAGGCGCTGAATAGCGTCATAGCCAAGAAAAAGCTGGAGGAGCAGGAAAAGCAGATCAGAGAATTGATTGTCTGGGCTTACGGAGTCGAAACATATCAAGAAATGATAATGCTCCGAAGGGAGATCAAGGCGAAGCGGGAGCGGGCAATTTATAAACAACGCAGGAAGCAAAGACTAATTATGGATACCACTCTTGTAGTTATAGCCGCGTTAGTCTGCGGGGCAATCGTTTTCGGGACTGTATCAGTCATACAGGGGGCATTATGAAACAGTGGATCGCAAGTATTGCGGCTGGCGCAACAATGCTGGCATCGGCGCAGACAGTAATTTTGTTTGATGACGGCTTGCAGTACACCTTGAGCGAAAACGAGAAGGTGTATGTCAGCAATTACTCTAAGCTGTATTACCTGAAGCAGTACAGCAGGGGCGACATTAAGCTGACACAAATTTTGCCAACGACTAAGCGCGACCATGTGCCTGTTGAAACGGGTGCGGTAGGCGCTGTTGGTAGTCACGAATGGTGCGAAAGCTACATCCCTTGGTCCGAAGGGCTAACTTTTAATATGGTAACGTGGCAACGCCATTGTGATACAAACAGCGACGGTGAGTACAATATTTGTGATTGGTATGAGCCTACTGGAATTCCTACGTTCGAAGAGTTTGAGTGGCAAGATCGCTGTAACAATGGGAAGCCTTGGGATGGATCGTGAATCATTCAAAGATGAAGTTAATCGAGTCATTGCTGGTGTTAGGAGTGATATCCGCACTGCTATTACCCGTGTTGATGGTTTTCTCTATACCGTTCGGGTAGATATCAAAATACGGTACAAGAAGGCAAAGAAGGCCGTTAAACAAGCGTGGCATGAAGTATGGAGATAATGGATCAGGCGTTAATTAACACGATTATTTCCATTGCCGCAGGGGCGTATGCCTTACTGCTAAAAGGGATGTGGGATGCCGTGAAGCATTTAGATGAGCAGGTTGGCAAGCTAGAAGTCTCTGTCGCTGGGGAATACCTCAAGCGGGAAGAATGGAAGTCTGATATGCAAAGGCTATTTGACAAGCTGGATGCGATTGAAGAAAAGCTAGATCGCAAGGCAGATAAGTGAAGGCGATATTTTTTAGCTTACTGTTGCTGACTTCCTGCACAGTAGTCACAAGCAACGATCCACAATGGCAATGGCCCCATGATTGATCTTTTAGTTGGCCCCGTATCTGCCCTGCTGGATAAATTCATTCCTGATGCAGATGAGCGTAATAGGCTTGCCCATGAAATCGCCACCATGTCTGAGCGACACGCTCACGAAATCTCCAAGGCGCAACTGGCGGTTAATCAAACAGAGGCCGCGCATAAGAGCCTTTTTGTCGCAGGCTGGAGACCGGCTGTTGGCTGGGTTTGCGTTATGGGGATGGCTTGCAACTTTCTCGTTGCTCCTGTCGGTAATCTTATTCTTCGCCTTAATGGATCTGATATTGAAGTGCCGCTAGTTGACTTGCAGACGATGATGCCTGTTCTGATGGGAATGCTCGGGCTTGGCGCAATGCGTACATACGAAAAGTCCAAAGGGGTGCAGAGAGAAAAATGAGTTATTTCTCTGAAGAAGAGTTGGCTTGCCAGCATTGCGGCAAGTACAAGTTTGATGAGGGCGTCCTCAAAATACTTAACGCAATTCGACGGGAATTTGGGCCTATGCCTGTAACCAGCGGATACCGCTGTGTAGACCATCCGATAGAGGCCAAGAAGCAACAGCCGGGGGCGCACTGCACTGGAAAGGCGGTTGATATTGGAGTTAGCAGAGGTGACGCCTACAAGTTAATTGAGGCCGCTATAGCGCATGGGTGCCCACGAATCGGAGTGAATCAGCGTGGTGAGGGGCGCTTTATACATTTGGACTGGGACTATGAGCGCCCATACCCAACCATTTGGTCTTATTAGCGAGGTGTAATCGTGGCGCTGTCTAAGATTGCATTTAACCCCGGCATTGACAAGGAAGGCACTCAGTACACAGCGGACTCCGGCTGGTTTGATTCCGACAAGATCAGGTTTCGTAAGGGTCGCGTCGAAAAGATCGGGGGTTGGGAAAAATACATCGCGGCGGCGATAAAAGGCGTGTGCCGATCTTTGATGGACTGGGGTTCTCAGGATGGCCAGACCTTCTTGGGCATTGGCACCAACCTGAAGTTTTATGTGGAGACTGGCGGAGCGGCGAGCGATATCACGCCGATTCGCGCAACCACGACAAATACCGCGACTTTTGCCGCTGTCAATGGCTCATCCACAATTACTATTACTGACACGTCCCACGGAGCGGAAACAGACGACTTTGTGACGTTTTCTGGCGCTGTCAGCTTGGGCGGCAATATCACTGCCGACGTGCTAAATCAAGAATACCAGATTGACGCCGTTCTAACCGCAGACACCTACACCATCACTGCACTGGATACCGGCGGGAGCGTGGTGACGGCAAATGCAAGCGATACCGGTAACGGCGGCGGAGCAGTCACTGCGGCGTACCAAATCAACACGGGGTTGAACGCTTATGTCCGGTCAACGGGCTGGGGCGTGGGAGCATGGAGCAGTGGCGCTTGGGGATCTTCATCATCCATAAGCGCCTCCAATCAGCTCAGGCTGTACAGCCAAGATGCGTTCGGGGATGATTTGATTTTCAATCCCAGAGCGGGGGGCGTTTATTACTGGGATAAGTCCACCGGAACGAGCGCGAGAGCGGTTGCGCTCAGCGCCTTAGCGGGTGCAAGTAATACCCCTGTCGCGTCCCTGCAAGTCATGGTTTCTGATATTGACCGCCATGTGATTTGCTTTGGCGCAAACGGGATCGGAAGCGGTACTCTCGACCCATTGCTAGTTCGCTGGTCGGATCAGGAAAACGCGGCAGATTGGACTCCCACAGCAACCAACAGCGCTGGGGGGCAGGTGCTTTCTGTCGGGACTCAGATTGTTGGGGCGATCAAGACTAGGCAAGAGATTATTATCAGCACGGACCTCGGCCTAGTGTCTATGCGCTTTGTTGGCGCCCCGTTTATATTTTCGTTTACGCCGGTTGCTGAGAATACAAGGTTTGCATCGCCGCGAGCCGGGGTGGTGGCGGCTGACTCGCTGTATTTTATGGACCCCGGCGGCTTCTATGTTTATAGGGGCGCGGTCCAAAGACTGCCATGCTCGGTGCACAGGTACGTTTTTGACAACCTAAATAAAGACCAGATTTACAAGGTGTTCGCCACCACTAATGCTGACTACTCAGAAGTAACTTGGTTTTATCCTGTTGGCGAGGGCAACACCGAAACGACTAACTATGTGTCGTTTAATTACCTAGAAAACTTATGGGCGGTTGGCACGTTAGATAGGGGCGCTTACATCCCTACCGCCACGAAAGAGTACCCTATCGCAACAACAAACGACATAGACAGCCCCCTCTTAAACTATCTCTACACTCAGGAGATTGGCTACGACGGGGACGGCTCTCCGATCACGGCTTATGTTGAGTCTGGGGACTTGGGGATTGGGGACGGCGAATCATTCATGATGGTGAATCGAATTATTCCCGACTTCACCTTTACCGGTAGTCAGTCTACTGCCAGCATTGACATAACACTGAAGGGCAGGAACTTCCCCTTGGAGACCGCTTCGACCCTATCCACAGCAACAGTGACCAACTCAACGAGCCAGTCCCATGTTCGGGCAAGGGCGCGGGAACAGATCGTTAGAATTGAGTCTACTGGATCTGGGTACGGCTGGTCGCTTGGTGATCTGCGCTTTGGCATCAGGACAGACGGGAGAAGATAATGCCGACAAGACCCTTGCCTGTAGCCTCGCAGGAGTACGAGGCGAATAACGAGCAGATTACAAGAAGGACGATTGAGAACTCATTCCAAGACCTTGAGGCCAAGGTTGACGGCAACACTAACAAGACCAGCAAGCCGTCCTCTTTAGCCCTGAGGCGATTTCAGTTTTTGCTGATGGGTGCGTCCAATGGCTGACTCCACGAAGGTGCTGGGTCAGGTCGATGCCGCCGCCACAACCACAACTGTTTTGTACACGGTTCCGGATTTAACGCAGACCACTTGTAGCTCACTTGTTATGTGCAACAGGACGGGCGGTGCGATCAGTGTCAGAGTCAGCATACACGTCAACGACGCCAGCGCCGATGACAAGCAGTTTATTTACTATGACAAGTCAGTATCAGCGGCAGATACCCTATCTGCGGTGCTGGGCCTGACTTTGGGGCAAAATGATGTAGTCAAGGTTTATGCCAGCGCAACGGGCATGAGCTTCAGTTTATTTGGGGTAGAGACCAGCTAATGATGAATCAATATCCAGCCAAGCCAATGATGGACCAGATGGCGCAGTATGGGCGTTATGGCGACTCCATGCTGGTTCACATGAACCCAGTTGAAGTTGCAGGGATCGCGTCATTGTCCCCTACGGGCAGTCTGACGATCAACCCTGTTACCGGACAGCCCGAGGCATTTTTGCCTTTGTTGTTTGGCGCACTGGGCGGGGCGATGGGTTTAGGCACGATAGGCACTGCGGCGCTCACCGGGATAGGAACCGCCGCTGTCACGGGAGACCTCAAGCGCGGCTTGATTAGCGGATTGACCGCAGGTTTTGCCTCTGGGCTGGGTGAGGGCATTGGTAGCCTATTTGAATCTGGAGCAGAAACGACAACGACTCTTGCCGATGCGGCCACCACGGGCGCCGACGTAGCAACCGGAGCCACAGACGCGGCCACTGCGGGGCTAGACGCCAGCACAGCAATCGCGCAAGAGGCGCCCGGCGTAGATTTTAGCATGGCTGACATTGGCGCCCCAGAGATGATGCCGGGATTTGTTCCAAATACTCCGCCTTCTCAGATAGATTTCAGTATGGCTGACATCGGAGCGGGGGAAGTAACGCCTGAGATGTCCAAGGCGCTTTCTCAGGTTGCCCCCACCGCAAGAACCCCCAACATGAGTGATGCCGTTTTCGGCAGAGCCGAAGACATAGCTCAAGCCGGCATGCAAAGGCTGGGCGGCACGGGACAGTTTGTTGCCGCCTCCACTGGGCAGTCCATGCTAGAGCAAATGGACGTGCAGGAGGATTTTGAGCGCGCACAAAGAGCCAGAATGGAGGAGGCCGAGAAGAAGAGGGGTGAGTCCTATGCGGACCTCCAGTCCGGATACCGAGCGGCACAGCCCGGATTGATGGGTGGCGCCAGCCCATACCGATCCATGATGAGCAGGCGTACCGCAGGCTATGCCTTGCCGGGAATGTATGCGGCAGAGGGGGGCCAAATGCCTTCTATGAGGAGAGGCGGAGCGGTTACTGGAGAGGATTACTATAGAAGCATTTTTGAAGCCTTGAAGGCCGCTGGCAATCAGGCGGTTGCCAACATGACGTTTGAGGAGTTTAAGGCGGCGTTCTTCCCCAACGCGGGATCTGGTGGCACGGGCGGTACGGGCGGGTCGCAAAGCTCCCTGTATGAGCAAAGAATACAAGCCCTCATGGATAGAGGGATGACAAGGGAGCAGGCGATTGCAAATCAAAATTATGCAATCGAACAAGGCTACGATCTTAATGATGACGGCATTGTCACTGACAATGAATTTATAAGAGCCCGACCGCCTCAGGTAACCCCGACTGAGGAAGAGGCGGCGGCGCTTGCTCGCGCAAGGAGAGGCGCTCTTGGGGAATATGATCAGGGCCTCCTAGAAGACTACTACAACCGGTACGAGCAGGCTCGACAGGAGCGAGAAAGTCTCATGCCAAGAGAAGAGCAGATAGATCTTGTTGACATGGGTGTATTCAACCCGGCGACATTTGGCTATCTCGGGCAGGGACTCTCCGGCATTGATCCCGTGGGTATACAGGCGGGTCTTCGCGGAAAATACGCGGTGCGCGCGCCTACTGATTACCGATATGGCTTTGAGCCGGAGTTCCAGTCTTTTCAAGACGATCCCCTTGCGCCATACATTCCAACCAGAGTTTTTCGTCCGACAAAGCTCGGCGTAGATGCGGATCAGGTGGGCGCCCCGTTTGACCCGATACTGGATCGCGAAGATTACTTAACGCAACTGCGTGAGTATTATCGCACTCTTGCCAGTTATGGCCTTGGCCAAGAGCCGCCAGCCGACGAACCCCCCCCTGAAGAGCCAGAGGTGCCAGATTCTGATGTGGGCGAGGAGCCGCCCGACGTTGTGCCGGGTGAAAGCCCGCATGTAGGCTGGTACTGGGATGCCCCAATAGGGCAGGCGGGCGGCAGGTGGGTTAGGCTGTATGGCGGGCAGACAGTTTCCGCGAACTACACCACCCGAAGGGGGACGGACATGCCTACCTCTCCTCCGGAGTGGGTTGCGGATTTGCCGGGCGATACTGCCACTCCCCCCTCCAGTGATGGAACCACAGGAACCACAGGAACCACAGGAACCACAGGAACCACAGGAACCACAGGAACCACAGGAACCACAGGAACCACAGGAACCACAGGAACCACAGGAACCACAGGAACCACAGGAACCACAGGAACCACTGGTGGCGGTGAAGGTGGTGTCGACCCCGTTCAGGCGGCGCTTGATTATCGCCCGGCCATAGGTGAGTACGCTAGGGCTCCGCAATACAAAGATATTGACCCCTTGTTGCATTCTCGGCGGAGCCGGATAAGTGACCTTCGGGAGTTTTTGCATGGCTCTCGCCAAGATGTGAGCATGGAGGATTTTATGTCCGCGCTTCAGCAGGCGGAGGGTAGGTATGGTCAGGGGATGACTTATGATCCGGCTCGCGGCTTGTTTAGCAATATCTCAGAAGCGGAGCTAGCTCGATACAGGGAGGCTCAGGGCATGCCGTTTGGGATTAACCCAGATCAAATGACGGACACAGAACAAATTCGTGCCAAAATGATGGGGAACCGCAAGCTGATGGGTGGCCAAGAGGTAACGATTGGCGACCGCATGTATTTCTTGGATAACGGCAATATAGCGTCGTATCAATTCCGCATGCCGGAGGGCGAGTCCCCCACGTTCAGAAAAGAGGGCGGCATAACCGACATTCCGGATGAAGCCAAGAGCGCGCCTCGCCCTAAAAGGGATGACGCTGTCGCGCTCAGGACGCCGCTCGGCGAAGTACGCGCACCAGCGGGGGGTATCGCTGAAGTTGATAACCAGTTTAGCGCGACTCCTAGCGAAGAGGAGATAATGATTCTGGCCCAAGCCGTACTGGGTCGCACCGAGGATGCCGACGCCATTGTCAGCGCCTTCACCAAGAAATACGGTAATGAAGTATTTGCGATGGTGAGAGACATGATCTTAAAGAGCGTTGTGCCCCAAGCCCAGACCGAAGGGATGATTGATGGAAATGGCAGTGGCATGGATGACGCGGTCCCCGGCATGATAGGGGATCAACAGCCTGTTGCGGTGTCCCCCGGTGAGTTTATTGTTCCAGCGGATGTGGTATCTGGACTGGGCGATGGAAGCTCTGATGCTGGAGCTGATGAGTTATATGCAATGATGGACCGAGTACGAAAGTCGAGAGGTGGAAACGGCGACCAGCCACCCGCGATTGACGCGAGGAGATCTATGCCCGCATGAATATAACGCTTGTTCCCCCGGATCAGGTGATGTACGTCTGGAATGACGCGAAGGTCCACTTAGCGCCAGCGGTAGACAGGTGCAAGGGCAGGTGGACTACAGACCATCTTTGCGCCGCAGTGGCCACAGGCAGATCACAGCTTTGGATCGCATTCGATGAAGACCTAAAGGTCCACGGAGCCTTGACCACTGAGATCACTCAATACCCAGCACGAAAGATGCTCTCCATGCACTTTATTGGCGGTGAGGGCTTTGATAACTGGTATCCACAGTTGCTGGAAACGATAACCCGCTACGCAAAAGATTGCGGCTGTGACGCCCTTGAGGGTGTTGCTCGGTTTGGTTTCTGGAAATGGCTAGAAAAAGACGGCTTTGAAAAAGCCTCTATATTTTACGAAAAGGATATAAGCGATGTCTAAAGGCGGCGGCGGCTCAGCTCCCACTGAACAGACTGTTATTCAGTCAAACTTGCCGGAGTATGCGGAACCATTTTACCGCGACCTATTGGCTCGCGTTGGCTACGAAAGCGCTGTGCCTTACGAGGCGTACCCCGCGCAGAGGCTGGAGTATTTTACTCCCTCCGAGCAAGAGGCTATGCGGCGCTTCCAGCAGTTGGGCGTGTCAGGCACTCCCGAGGAGTTGATGGCCGCAGGCGACATTGCGGCTCAAGTCGGCAGAGGTAGCCCATACACGGAGGCAATGCTGGCGGCTACAGCGGGCGCTCAGGGGCCGTCTACTTACGAAGCTGGCCAGTCTGGGTTTACCTACCTTCCCGGCGCCAGATCAATCATGACAGGGCTTCCATCGCAGTATACGGCTCAGGGCAGGCTAAGCACCTACAGTCCGGGGGACTTTGATCCGGGCTACTTAGCACAACAACGTGAATCTGGTTTTGACGCAGAAAGGCTAATAGGACTTGGTTATCAGGCCGGCGCCTTTGACCCCGAATATGAAGCTGGGGATATACAGCAGGGATATACCGCTAGAGACCTTCAGGCCGGCTACAAAGCCAGAGAGTTCGATCCCGGCTACGTCGCCCGAGAGCTAGGCCAAGACTACACGGCCAGAGACTTGCAAAGCGAATACAAGGGCGCTCTGGATGTTGGCCCCGGATTTGAAGCGGGCACGATAGCAGACCCAAGAACGATTGAAGCGTACATGAGTCCTTATCAGCAACTTGTTGTGGATAGGGAAAAAGAAGAAGCTCGCCGACAATCACGCATCATGGAACAGCAACTGGGCCTTCAGGCGGCTGGCGCCGGTAGCTTGGGTGGCTATCGTGAAGCGATCATGCAGGCAGAGCGCCAAAGAAGTCTTGAAGACCAGCTTGGTGACATTCAGGCGGCAGGCTCTCAGCAAGCATTTGAGCAGGCACAGCGTGCCTTTGAGGCGGATAGGGCCGCAAGGTTGCAGGCTGGGCAGTTTGGGTTGCAGACGGGGCAGGCTCAACAGCAGGCCCTCCAAGAGGCGGAGCGGTTCAGGCAAGCGGCGTTCGGCACAACAGAGCAGGCAAGACAGGCTCAGCAACAGATGGCCATATCTTCGTTTGAGGCCGGTGAGCGTGCCCGTCAGCAAGCCGCGCAGATGGGCATGACTGCCCAACAGCAATCAGATGCCGCTCGACAAGCGCAAGAGCAGTTTGAGCAACAGGCGTTCCAGCAGACAGAGGCGGGGCGAAGAGCACAGCAAGAGATGGATGTGCAGGCATTTCAGGCCGGCGAGTCCGCAAAACAGCAAGCGGCCCAGATGGGTCTGACTGCTCAGCAACAGGAGGACGCGGCCCGTCAAGCGCAAGAGCAGTTCAGGCAATCTATATTCCAGCAGGAGTTTCAGCAACGGCAGTTCCAAGAACAGTCAGAACAGCAGGCATTCCAGTTCGGAGAGCAGGCGAGACAGCGTGCCGCAGAGATGGGCCTTAGCGCGCAACAGCAAGAGGAAGCGGCAAGGCAGGCTAAAGAGCAATTTAGACAGCGTACATTTGAGCAAAATGAGGCAATGCGCCAAGCCCAGATGCAACTTGGGCTGGAGCGGTTTGGGGCCGGTATTGGCGCTATGCAAAGCGCAGAGCAGTTGCGGCTACAGCAGTTCCAAGCAAACGAAGCCGCAAGACAAGCCCAAGAGCAGGCGGCGCTTGCTCGGGCAAGGACAAGCGCGGAGCTGGCTCAGTCTGGTTATGGTCAGTTACTGTCCGGAGAGCAACAACGATTGGCGGCGGCTGGCATGATGGGCGACTTTGTTGCTCAGCGTCAGGCTCAAGAAATGGAACGACTCAGAGCAATGCAGACTGCGGGCCAGATAGAGCGCGAGCTTCTTCAGCGCGGCTTGGATCTCGGCTACACAGACTTCCTCAGACAACAGGCATACCCGAAAGAGCAACTCGCATTCTACAGCTCAATGTTGCAGGGATTGCCTATTGCTCCGGGTCAAATATCACAATCCTACGGCATTACCCCGTCAACCACTCAGCAATTACTGGGGGCAGGCATAGCGGGTGTCGGTCTGTATAACGCACTTGGCGGATTCGGGGGCTAATAAATGAACATTCTTGATGCAGAAGACATGATCAAGGGCTTGCCGGATCAAACCCTGATGCAACAGGCCCAGATGCCTACCGGAGAGCTTCCTCAGTTCTTGGTGATCTCTGAAATACAGCGTCGATCTGACATGCGTAAACGCCACGAAGCCCAGATGCAGGAGCAATCCCAAGGCACCGTGAAAGACCAGATCATGCGTGAAGGTATCGCCGCTATGATGCCGCAACAGCCTATGGGAATGCCTCCCCAGATGATGCCGCAGGGGATGCCCCCTCAGGGCATGCCTCCCCAAGGAATGCCTACGGGTATGCCGCCAATGGGAATGGCCGCAGGCGGGGTAGTTCAGATGCAGAGAGGCGGGTTTTTGGACCAGTATGTTGCTGGCGCTGAGGCGGGTCCAATGCCGGGAGGCTCAACCGTTCGGGATCAGATAGACCGGTTGCTGGCGTCAGGAATGTCTTATCCAGAGATTCTGTCTTTTGTAAGCAAGACCTTTTACGGGCGACCAGAGGTTCTGGAGTATGTGCAGTCCAAGGTCGGGAGGCCGCAGGCCAGCATGGGTGATAGCATGATTCCAGAGGCAAGAGAGGCTCTTGAGCGCGAGCCTTATGAGTCGAAGGAGGCTCGCATGCCTATGCTGGCTGGAGGCTCTGACATATACAAGGCGCCTATGGTTTTGCGTGCGGCGGATGCCTTGGGTCTTTTTGATTCTTTCAAGGAAAAACCTGAGCAGGAGCGAATGGCTGAGCCTATGGCCTCGGCACTTGTTCGCGATCTTGAGGCTCAGTACGCCACGCCAGATTTATCTCAAAGGCTGACCGCAGAAGCGCAGTTGGATGCTCTTGACGGAATGCCCGTAACGCCAGAAGACAGGAGCTTCAAGGGGATTACTCTCTCCGAAACGAGGCCGAAACCGCAAGTTAAGCCGGCAAGCGAGATATATGCAGGCTCCTCCCTCAAGAGAGGCATAGAGGCTCTCGGTGGCGCCATATCGGGCGAGCTGTCAGCCACTCCACTAGCTCAGTTTGACCGAGAGGCAAGCCAGCGTATTCGCGAAGTTATGGAAAAAGATGGAATAGGGGCGGCAATCGGTCAGTTTGGCAGGGAGGCCGTTGCGTCTGTCATGCCTGCGGCAAGGACCGTGGTGGAGGGCGGGATCGCTCCGATCCTTGGCGCGGTTGGCGAGGGAGTAGGATATGTTGCAGACACGCCAATTATCAGCGAGCAAGCCAGAGCGCTTGATCAGCTTATCACTGGGTCGGTAGATGACCCATTAACTCTTGGCCAGATATTCGGGTCTAAAGACGCTACCAAGCAAGGCAGAAGCCCCGTTCAGACTCAAGGAAACGGAATGCTTTCTGGGTACACGGATTACACAACATTGCTCCCGGCGGTTGCGGCGGATGAAGTTGCGGCGCAGTTTCCGTTTAGCCCTGAGTTCCTTCAGCGCGAGAACGCTATCGCGGCGGCAAGGGAGAAGGCTAGAAACGAAGACTTCAGCACGTTTGCTGGCGAGGATATCTACAGGACTGCGGGCGCAGGGACAGAAACGACCAAGGGAGAAAGGACTCCCCAGACAAGACTGACAGATGCGGTTGCTGAGTTGCCAAGAAACGACAGAAGCGACCCGGACATGCCTGCTCTTGACTTCTCAGACCTAATAGCAGAGAGCAAGCAACAGGCTCTGGCCAACGCGATGATACAGCTTGGCGCTGGGGTTGCCTCTGGTGACGTAGCGAAAGGTCTGTCTGCCGCAGGCACTGCCGCCATGCGGGGCACTGCCGACGCAAGAGCGCTGGATATGAAGCGCCGTCTGGCTGAGTACCAAGCAGGTCGCGAGGATATCCGGCGCGGAGAAGAGGCTGAACGATTTGAGCGTCAGATGACGTTGCAAGAGCGCAAGGTGGACATCAGCGAGGACCAGTTTGATCGAACACTGGCGCAAGCCGGCGAGAAGATAAAGGCGGATATCGACAAAGGTGTCCGCGTGAGCAAGGGGCAATTACTAAACTACATAGCAGATGTGCTCAAGGAGTCAGGTAGAGACCTGATACCGCAAGAAGGACAAACCCGGCAAGACATGCTGACTGCGCTTCAAAATCAGCTTCTGAGCCAGTTTGGTCCGTTCTTAGATGTTGATGTTTCCGAGCTTGTAGCCTCTGGTGCTGGCGCGGCAGGAGCCATTCCGTTCGATACACTCCTCCAACAGCGGTAACAGGCATGAATGTCACCCTTCCTAACGGCACTGTAATCAGCGGTGTACCGGAAGACATAACGCAAGTGGAGTTGGCGAGGCTTGCTGTTGACAACAACTTGGCCACGGTGGATGACTTCGGGGATTTGCTGAGCGAAACCACCATGCTGGGCGCTGTCGGCGAGTTTGCCAAAGGCGTTCCTCGCGGTGTAGCAAACAGCCTGATCTCCACTGGAGAAGGTTTATTTCAGCTTGCTGATGCCGGTCTGAACTTGGTCGGGCTTGAAGACGCAATAGATGACGAAGACGAAGATTATCTTCTGAACCTCGCTCGCCAAGGCCGAGAGGCCATCAACGAAAGTGCCTTGGGCGTGGATCAACGCTATCAGGACTCATTCGGAACTAAGTTTGGTGAGGGTCTTGGGTCTTTCTTCACATTCCTCGGCCCCGGCCTGATCGGGAAAATGGCAGGGCTTACCGGCAAGGGGCTGAAGGCCGCTCAACTCGGCGGTGCGGGCACCCTAGCAGTTGGCGCTGGTGCTGGTGACCAGTCACAGAGAATCGCTCAGGCACGCGCACAGGGCATAGAAATCAGCCCCGAGACCGAGGATACAGCCATCTCCATTGGCGGGGCCATTGGCCTGACCGAGTTAGCGCCCGTTGAACGATTGTTCAGAGGACTGCCGGCGGACATTGCTGGCCAATCGCTTGCCAAATCAATCATGCCCAGAATAATAAGCGCGGCGAAGACAGGCGGGGTAGAGGGCGTTCAAGAGGTAACTGCCGGCCTCCTCCAAGACTTTACTGCTCGCGGCCTATATGATCCAAACACCCCTATCGGCGAGTCAGCATGGGATGACCTGACTGTTGGCGGAGCGGTCGGTGCCGCCGCAGATCTCGTTGTGAATTATGCGGCGGGCAGGCGTAAGGCGGCTATTGACCAAGCCTCTCTCGCCAAAGAGCAAGAGCTTAGAGAGGCGGAAGAGGCTCAAGAGCAAGCGCGTCGAGCGGCACGGTCAATGCCTGTTGCGGAAGAAGAAATCGACGTGATCAATGTCGAACCCGCCACAGTGCCGTTCACTATAACGGGAGCCGATGGAGTCCCTGTCGTTGAGCAGAGACTTGCAGGCGGCAATCCCTACAAAGCCACCGCTATAG
>Ga0208794_1000604_pt1 | contig 21639 bp, 21 predicted proteins | sample 32_taG_FD_184106 | JGI IMG/M metagenome (GOLD analysis project Ga0208794, IMG submission 184106) | Marine viral communities from the Gulf of Mexico - 32_GoM_OMZ_CsCl metaG (SPAdes) (version 2) | ecosystem: Environmental > Aquatic > Marine > Oceanic | place: Atlantic Ocean: Gulf of Mexico... | reverse complement strand
CATTTTCGGTCTCGCCATAGGTCTTGTTCTTGGCGAGCACGATGCCGACTTCCTTGTCATGCGGCAGGTAGTTGAGCGTGGTCACGATGCTCCAGCGGTCCATCTGGCCCTGGTTGATCTGCTGCGTGCCGTGATAAAGCCCCGACGTATCGCCCAGCCCGATCGTATTGGTGGTCGAGAACAGGCGGAAGGCCGGATGCGGAATGATCACCCGGTTCTGGTCGAGCAGCGTCAGCCGGCCCGACTGTTCGAGCACGCGCTGGATCACGAACATCACGTCCGGACGGCCCGCATCATATTCGTCGAACACCAGCGCCACATTGTTCTGCACGGCCCAGGGCAGGATGCCGTCGCGGAATTCGGTGATCTGCTTGCCGTCCTTGAGCACGATCGCGTCCTTGCCGACGAGGTCGATGCGGGAGACGTGGCTGTCCAGGTTCACGCGAACCAGCGGCCAGTTCAGCCGGGCAGCGACCTGTTCGATATGGGTGGATTTGCCCGTGCCGTGATAGCCCTGCACCATGACGCGGCGGTTATAGGCAAAGCCGGCCAGGATCGCGAGCGTGGTATTGCGGTCGAACAGATAGTCCGGATCGATCGGCGGCACGTGGTCGGTGCGTTCTTTGTAGCCCTTGACCACCATGTCGGTATCGATGCCGAAAAGCTCACGCGCCTGGTATTCGGTATCGGGCAGATTGGCGAATTCAGTCATGGTCGGGCTCTTGGAAATGCAAGGAATAAATCTGATGAAGGCGGTGGCTCTATAGCAGCAATGTGACGGCGCGGGTAGCCTTGGCTTGCTTACGCATCACTGCCCTCAGGGCATGGCTCAACGCACCACGAAACCCTGTTTCTTCAAATGCGTATAGGCCGCGATGACTGAACGCAGGCGCTCTTCGGACGAGGCGTCGCCGCCATTGACGTCCGGATGGTGTTTTTTGACCAGGTCCTTATAGGCCCGCTTGATCTCGTCGGACTTGGCATGCTTGGTGAAACCCAGGGTCTCAAGGGCCCGCCGGTCCGGCTCGTTGAGCGGCTTGACCCGCTCGGTCACCGGCCGCTTGGACTGCTGATAGCGATAGCGGGCAAAGACCCCGAACGGGTCGCCATACTTGTCGCCCGGCTTGGCCGCATTGCGCCCCGCGGCACGCGCCGCAGTGGGGTTGCCCGTGGCAAAACTCGAGCGCGACTCGGCCTTGGGCGGCGTATGCAGCGCCTCGTCCAGTTCCTCCGGGCTCATGCCGGCGAAATAGTTGAAAGCCTTGTTGTAGTGCCGCACATGCTCAAGGCAGAAATTATGATACTGCCCCTCGGACCGCGCGCCCTTTGGCGCCTTGAACTCGCCCGGCGCTTCACAGCCCTCCCAGTCGCACTTGACCGCCACCGGTTCGGGCTTTTCCTCCCGCCGCGGGCGAATGCGAATGTTATCGAAGAGCTTGGATTGCTGTTTCATTGTGCCTAGTTGTGTCTTCAGTCAGATATTGGAGCCCACACCATGTCCATGACGGACACGATCCACGCCAAGCTCACCGAAAAATTCGCTCCCCTCCATCTGGAGGTGATCGATGAATCCCAATCTCACCACGGCCATGCCGGTTGGCGGGAGGGTGGTGAAACCCATTTTCGTGTCAGAATCGCGACCCGCAATTTTGACGGGCTAAGCCGCGTTGCGCAACACCGCGCAGTGATGGAAGCGCTTGACGATGAATTGAAGGCCAGCGTGCATGCCCTCGCCATCGAGGTGCTGCCAGCCAAAGCCATATAGTCATTCCGCCGAGGCTTGACCAGCCTTCGGTTGGGGCGTGATCCGCACTTTCGACACGCGCTGCCGGTCGCGTTCCAGCACCAGGAACGAAAAACCATGCGCCTCGACCTGATGCCCCGGCTCGGGGATCAGCTTGGCGGCATTGATGACAATGCCGGCAACAGTATTGGCATGCGCATCGGGCAGGTCCCAATCGAGCAGGCGATTGATGTCGCGAATGGCGATGCTGGCATCGACGATGAAGCTGCCATCCTCCTGCTTGTCGATGCCGAACACGGCCTCGTCGTCCGGCTCGTCATGCTCGTCGGAAATGTCGCCGACAATTTCCTCGATGATGTCCTCAAGCGTCACGAGGCCTTCGAGCACGCCATATTCGTCCAGCACCAACGCCATATGTGAATGGCGCTTCAAAAAGGCCGAGAGCTGGGCCTGCACCGGCGTCGATTGCGGAATGAACCAGGGTTTGGTCATGATCTGCTTGAGATCGACCCGGCTTGCATCGCCATCCACCGCCATTAGCGCCCGGAGCACGTCTTTGGCATGGATGATGCCGACAATATCGTCCGTCTCGCCCTGATAGAGCGGAATGCGGGTATAGGCGCTGTCCAGCACCGCCTTGACCAGCTCGTCCGCGCTCATGGTGGCATCAAGTGCCAGCATCTGTGTGCGGTGCACCATCACATCGCTGACCACCAGGTCTCGAAGATCGAGCAGGCCACCAAGCATGTCGCGGTCGCCCTTGACCACCTCGCCCTCGGAATGGAGCAGGTCCAGCGTACCGCGGATTTCGTCATGTCCGGAGATCGCACTGACATTGCTCGCATCAAGCCCGAAGAGCTTGAGGATCGCGTTGACAATGGCCTGCACGGCCAGCGTCACCGGCGCAAAGACGATCACCACCAGGCGGATCACCGGCGAAACGGTGAGCGCAAAGCCATCGGGCCGCATCAGCGCCAACGTCTTGGGCAGGACCTCGGAAAACACCACCACTGCCGCCGTCATGGCGATGGTGGCATAGGCAATGCCGGCCTCGCCGAACAGGGCGATCAACACGCTCGCCGCCAGGGTCGAGGCGAGGATGTTGACGATATTGTTGCCCAGCAAAATTGCGCCGATCAGCCGCTCTTTTTCGCTGGTGAGTTTTTCCACGAGGATCGCGCGCCGGTCGCCGCTGCGGGCAAGCTGGTGCATGCGCGCCCGTGATGCCGCAGTCAGCGCGGTTTCGGAACCGGAAAAGAAAAAGCTCAGGGCGAGCAGCACGAGGATGCCCGCCGAGGTCAGCCAAAGGGTGAGGCTCATTTTGTGCGCATCTCCTCCAGAAAGCTCTGAACTGCAGCCGGATCCACGTTCTTCTCGATAAAGGCTTGGCCAATGCCGCGGGTGAGGATGAAGGTGAGCGCCCCGCGCGAGACCTTCTTGTCCTGGGCAATAGCCGCCATCAGCGTGTCGGTCGAGCCCAGTGCACCCGGAATATCACTCAGTTTGGTCGGCAGGCCTGCGGCCTGCAAATGCGCGGACACCCGGCCGCTATCCTGCCCCGGCGCCAGCCCGAGCCGGTTGGAAAAACCATGCGCCAGCACCATGCCGATGGCAACGCCCTCGCCATGCAGCAGGCGGTCCGAATAGCCCGTGTCCTTTTCCAGCGCATGACCGAATGTGTGGCCCAGATTGAGTAGCGCCCGCACCCCGGTTTCCTTCTCGTCCTCGATCACCACCCGCGCCTTGTGGGCACAGCAGCGGGCAATCGCTTCGCCCCGCGCCGGGCCACCGGCAAAGATCTCGATGCGATTGGCCTCGAGCCACTCGAAGAACTCCGGATCATCGATCAGCCCGTATTTGACCACCTCGGCATAACCGGCGGCGAACTGGCGCGGATCGAGCGTATCGAGTGCGGAAAGATCGGCCAGCACCAGCTTGGGCTGATGGAAGGCCCCAACCAAATTCTTGCCATGTGGCGAATTGATGCCCGTCTTGCCGCCCACCGAGGAATCCACCTGGGCCAGCAGCGAGGTCGGTATCTGGACGAAGTCCATGCCGCGCCGGGTCACCGACGCGGCAAATCCGGCCAAATCGCCGATCACGCCGCCGCCCAGCGCGATGACGAGATCACCGCGCTCAAGCTTGGCTGCCAGCAGGCCCTCGACCACCTTTTCGAGCATGGCATAGCTCTTGGTGGTCTCGCCTGCTGGCAGCGTTATGACATCATAAGATAGCCCTGCGGCCTCAAGCCCGGCGGTGAGGCGGGGCAATTGCGCCTTGGCAACCTGGTCATCTGTGACGATGCCGTAGCGCCGCCCCGGGAAATTGTCAGCGAGGATGACGCCGGCCTCATCGATCAGCTTTGGTCCGATTAGAATGTCATAGGCGCGTTCGCCCAGGGCAACGTGAACAGTGTGGTCGATCTGGGCCATGAACCTATGCCTGCTGCGTCTTGAAATGGTCGAGGAGGGCGGTGACGACATCGCCGGCAACCTGGTCCTGCGGCACATCCCGGCTGATCACGGTGATATCGGCCTCTTGATAAATGGGGTAGCGCTCGGCGATCAGCTTTTCCAGCGTACCCTTGGGGTCCGCGGTCTTGAGCAGGGGCCGGTTGGAGCGGCGGGAGACGCGCTCGAACAGCACATCGATGTCGGCCTTGAGCCAGACCGACACCGCCTCCGCTTTGACCATCGCCCGCGTCTCGAGGTTGATGAAGGCACCGCCCCCTGTGGCCAACACGATGTCCTTCTCCTTGAGCAGCCGCGCGATGACCCGCATTTCACCGACGCGAAACTCGCCCTCGCCGCGCTGCTCGAAAATTTCGGGAATGCTCATCTGCGCGGCGCGCTCGATTTCCTCATCGCTGTCCATGAATTGGCGGCCCAGGCGATTGGCAAGGCGGCGACCCACCGTGGTCTTGCCGGCCCCCATCATGCCGACCAGCACCAGCGGGCGCCCATTCAGCCGGCTGGCCAAAGCACGGGCCCGGCCCTGCCGTCCACCGCCATCCGTTCTGCTCAACTGCCGCGCCCTCCGATCATGGCCGCTATCAACCGGTCCCGGCCCGGCCTGTCAAGCGCGGCACCATGCCGGTTGATCCCTGGACCCTGTTTCGGCGACACTGGAGAACAACACAACCGCAACCTTTTACCGATATTGTCAGGGCCGCTCTGGCCTGCAAGGAATTTCATGCCCTCCCTGATCCGCCTCCTCATTACCCTGATCTTTCTGGCGGGCCTGATCTATGCAGGCATGTTCGCCCTGGTCACCTTTGTCGAACCTACGCCCAAGGAAGTGAGCCAGCGCATTCCGACGCGCGAATTGCTGGGCGGGACCGAGACGGCGCGTCCAGGCGGCAACCTGCCCCAACCCAACGTGACCTCCGAACCCGCCCAGGGCCAATGAGCGGCGCCCACTTGATCTCGAGCTTTCTCGAAATGATGAGTGCCGAGCGCGGCGCGGCGGCCAATACCATTGAGGCCTATCGGCGTGACCTCACTCACTATGCCGCCTTTGTCGCCGCGCAGAATATGACCCTTCTCAGCGCAACGCGCGACACGGTCACCGCCTGGCTCAACGATCTCAAGATCGAGGGCCTCTCTGCCTCCTCCAGCGCCCGGCGCCTGTCCGCCATTCGCCAGTTCCACAAGTTCCTCTGCGCCGACGGCCTGCGAAGCGACGATCCGACCCGCATCGTCGCCAGCCCCAAATCGCGCCGCGCCCTGCCCAAAGTGCTCTCGGTGGCCGAGGTCGACCGGCTCCTGTCTCTCGCCGAAACCGAGGCCAACACCCCGGCCGGCCCGCAAAAGCAGGTCGCCGCCCAGCGTCTCTATGTGTTGCTCGAAATGCTCTATGCCACGGGCCTGCGCGTCTCCGAACTGGTGAGCCTCAAGCGCGCCGCCGTCATGCGGGACGCCGCCTACATCACCGTCACCGGCAAGGGCAACAAGGATCGCGTCGTCCCCATGAACGACCGCGCCCGCGACGCTGTCCGCCTGTGGGTTTCGACGCTGGAGCCAGGTCCCTTCCTCTTCCCCGCCAAGGGCGAGGACGGCCACCTCTCCCGCCAGGTTTTTGCGCGCGATCTCAAGGGCCTCGCCGTCCGCGCCGGCATCTCGGCCGCCCGCGTGGCGCCCCATGTGCTGCGCCACGCCTTTGCCAGTCATCTATTGGCCGGGGGCGCTGATTTGCGCGTGGTGCAAATGCTGCTCGGCCACGCCGATATTTCCACAACCCAGATCTACACCCACGTGCTGGACGAGAAACTGCGCAATCTGGTGCAAAGCCACCATCCGCTGGCCAATGGCTGAGCTTTGCTCACCAAATACCAACCATTTCGCGCCCAGAGCTTGACTCGGCATTGCTCCATCGCCACTTTCCGGCCACTTTAAAGCGCAAGAGCACCGGTCCATAATGCGTGGGCCAGAATACTCATGCCAAAACAATGACCCGTACGGGCGGTGGGATGCAATCTTATCTCGATTTTGAAAAGCCGGTCGCCGATCTCGAAGCCAAGATCGCCGAACTGAAGTCGATGGCCCAGAGCGATCAGGCCGTGTCAATCGACGAGGAAGTGAACCGGCTGTCCGCCCGCGCCGACGAGGCGCTGGTCGAGATTTATCGCAAGCTCACCCCCTGGCAAAAGACCCAGGTGGCGCGCCATCCGCAGCGTCCGCACTTCTCCGACTATGTGAAATCGCTGATCACCGAATGGACGCCCCTGGCCGGTGATCGCAAATTCGGCGAGGACGCTGCCCTCCAGGCTGGCTTCGGCCGCTTCAACGGCACGCCCGTGGCTGTGCTCGGTCAGGAAAAGGGCAATTCCACCGAAACGCGCTTGAAGCATAATTTCGGCATGGCCAATCCCGAAGGCTATCGCAAGGCCGTCCGCATCATGGAGATGGCTGACCGTTTCTCCATTCCGGTCATTTCCTTTGTCGATACCTCCGGCGCCTATCCCGGCATCGGCGCCGAAGAGCGCGGCCAGGCCGAGGCTATTGCCCGTTCCACCGAAAAAAGCCTCGAACTGGGTGTGCCCAACATCGCCATCATTATCGGCGAAGGCGGCTCGGGTGGGGCCATTGCCATTGCCACAGCCAATCGCGTGCTGATGCTCGAAAACGCCATCTATTCGGTGATTTCGCCCGAGGCCGGCGCTTCGATCCTGTTCCGCGACGCGGCCAAGGCGCAGGACATGGCCACGGCCCAGAAGATCACCGCCCAGGACCTGCTCGGCTTTGGCGTCATTGACGCCATCATTCCCGAGCCCGCCGGCGGCGCGCATCGTCACCACGGCACCATCATGGACTCCACCCGCGCCGCACTGGCTGCCTTCCTCAAGGACTTCGCCGGCAAGTCGCGCCTCGAAACGCGCGAACACCGCCGCGAGAAGTTCCTGGCCATCGGCACCAATCTCTAGCCAAGCTGCGGCGCGGCTTCGGTCGCGCCACACATCCGCGTGAACGCACCCGGCTTCCGCCCACTACCGGCCCATGGTAAAGGCTTCATTCACCGCATCGGTTCATACTGCGCTAAATTGCCCGATGGCCGGGTTCTGTTAGTGACGGGCTGGATTTCCTTGACTGCCACCTTCTTTCACCGCTTCGCTGCCTTCATCATTCTGCTCTGGCTGAGCCTGGGTCTGGCCGCCTGTTCCGGCTTCATCAAGGGCGGCGACAACCGCCACAACGTGCCGCTCTCCAGCGGCGTCGTGCAGGGCCTGCGCAATATGGGCTCCTCGCCCGGCGACGGCATGCTGGTGCGCATTTTCAAGGAAGAAGCGATCCTTGAGGTCTGGAAAAAGACCGGATCGGGCACCTATCGCCACTTCAAGACCTATGAAATCTGCGCCTATTCCGGCGATCTCGGTCCCAAGTTCAAGGAAGGCGACCGGCAGAGCCCGGAGGGTTTCTACACCATCACGCCGAGCCTGATGAATCCGCGCTCTAGCTACTACCTGGCCTTCAACACCGGCTTTCCCAACAAGTTCGACCGCGCCCATGGCCGCACCGGTTCGGATTTGATGGTGCATGGCGATTGTTCTTCGCGCGGCTGCTACGCCATGACCGATGCTGGCATTGCCGAGATCTACGCCCTGGCCCGCGAGACGTTCAAGGGCGGCAACCCCAGCTTCCAGCTGCAGATTTTTCCCTTCCGCATGACTGCGGCCAACATGGCCAAACATGCCACCAGCCCCCATATGGACTTCTGGAAGAACATCAAGGAAGGCCACGACTATTTCGAGCTGACCAAGACCCCACCGGTCTGGGACGTGTGCGAAAAGCAATACATCTTCAACCCGGCCAATTCCGGCCCGCTTGATGCGGCTGGCCCCTGCCCCGCCTCCGTACAGCTCCCTGCGCTCACCGCCAAGCTCAAGGCCGACGAGGCCGAACTTGCCAGCAAGGCGGAAGCGGCCCAGAAGGCCGCCGAACGTAAGGCTGCTGAAGAAGCGGCACTCAAGGAGCGCGGCGCGGCCGTCAACAATTTCTTCTCCGGCATCGGTTCAGGGATTGGCGGGCTGTTCGGTGGTGCGGTCAATGCCAATGGCGAGGCCACAACAGGCATGCCCACGTCCGACACCCAGCGCCCCTGATCCAATTGTTGCTTTGTGCCCCAGGCTTATGGCCACAGTTCTGCCCCAGTTAGGCCCGACTGCGGGCATCTAGCCCAAGGAAGGCCCTGATGGATCAGCCGGACAGCGCCAAGCCTGGTAAGGACCCCGAACCAGTGGTGGTGGACGAGGTGCGCCCTGCGCCGCCGCGAAAAAGCTCAGTGCAGGACCGTCCGGTCAAACCCGCAGCCCACCCGCCGCGCCTGCCGGGCGTCCTCGCCTTCGCCGCCGTGCTGTTCGGTATTGCTGCCTTTGCCTTTTCCGGCTGGGTCTACAGCCAGGGCCGGCAGGAAATCCTGCGCCTCTCGACCGAGTTGGCCAAGCTGCGCGTGAGTTTGGACCTCTATACCCGCAATGGCGGCGAGGACGGGAGCCTTGCGGCGCTGGAGAACCGGCTGTCCGAAATTGAAGAGTCCATGGCCGGCGCAAACGTGCCCATGCCCACTACGGCAATGGCGACCCCCGCGGCTAGTCCTGCCAGCAACGACCAGGGAGATTGTCTCCCGGTCGGCATGCGTTTGCTGGTCGCCTCGGGCGACACCTACGCCGTCTGCGATCATCCCGGCGTGATCGAAGTGAGCGTCGTGGACAATGGCTATATCACCCTTTCCGACGGCACCTCGGTCCCCTCGGGCGGCTCCATGCCCCTGCCTGGCAGCCCCTGCATGATCGCGGTCACCTCGGGCGGCGATGAGGGTGTCACCGGATACGCCGAAATCCGCGTGAGCTGCTAGCCGGCGCTCGCGGTAAAAATCAGCAATGAGCTGTGCCACACCCCTGGCCCCGCGGGCCAGTCCGAGGTGTTGATGCGCACCACCTCCCGCTCCAGCCGGAACACCCTGCCGATTGTCTCGGCCATCTGCCCGACCAGCGGCCGGAAGCCCTCATCGGTCAGGATATTGGACACTTCGACCACTATTCTGCCGTTCGGCACGACATGGCTGGCGATACTGGCAAATATGGCTTCCATGTCCTGGAAGTAGCTCGGCCCCCAGGGGTCGTCTTGCAGACGAACGGTGGGATAAGGCGGGCTGGTGTAAACCAGGGAGAAGCCGGGCAATTGGTGCCTGTCCAGCTCCTCGATCGGGGCTTGAATGATCCGGTTGGGCGGCCATAGCCTCTCGCGCACCCAGCCCGCCCGCGCCGCATTGGGTTCAAAACCGATGCAGTGGCGTCCCATGGCCTCCGCTGCGATCAGACCCGTGCCGAGCCCGGCGAAGGGGTCCAGCACCCAGTCGCCAGGGCGCGAATAGGCGTTCAGCACCAGCTTCGCCAGTTCCGTTGGCGAGCGGTCATCGGCAAAGCCATCGAAATCGATGGGCTCCAGCCGACCATCAAGGGTGATCCAATCGCTGGTGAGCAGATTGGTCACCATACCCGCCTTAGGCGAAGGCGCCGTGGCAGTGCTTGAACTTCTTGCCCGAGCCGCAGGGGCACGGCGCATTGCGCGACACACCCACCAAGAGCTTGGGATCGACCGGCGGCAAACCGTCTCGGTTCGCAGCAGCGTCCCCTTCCGCATCATTCTCGCCCGTGAGCGGATCGATATGGGTCTGTGTCAGCTTGGCCGGATCGGGCGCCTGCGGCGTCTCGGGCTGACGGATCTGCAACTCGACATGGCTGATCTGGGTGGTCACCAGCTCGCGCAGATTGCCCAGCATGGCTTGGAACAGCTCATAGGCTTCCTGCTTGTATTCATTGAGCGGATCGCGCTGGGCGATACCGCGCCAGCCCACCACCTTGGAGAGGTGATCGAGCATCACCAGATGCTCACGCCACAGCCCGTCCACCGACTGCAGCAGGATCGATTTTTCCACCTGCCGCATGATCGAGGGCGAGTATTTCTCGGTCTTTGCCGCAATGAGCGCGTCGGCGGCCTCGCGAATGCGCTGCTCCATGGCCTCGGGATCGATACCTTCTTCGGCCGCCCATTCAGCGGCGGGGATATCGATATTGAGATAGGTCTTGGCGGCGGCGGCCAGCTGCTCGGTGTTCCACTGCTCCGGATAGGAGCGCGGCGGCATGGCCTTGGCCGAGATATTTTCCACGACATCGTGGCGCATCTCGGTGATGGTGTCGCTGACGTCCTCGGCATCCATGAACTCAAGACGCTGCTCGAAGATCACCTTGCGCTGATCATTCATCACGTCGTCGTATTTGAGGATGTTCTTGCGGATGTCGAAATTGCGCGCTTCGACCTTCCCCTGCGCTCGCTCGATAGCCTTGGTGACCCAGGGATGGGTGATGCTCTCGCCCTGTTCCAGGCCCAGCTTGCCCAGCATGGAATCCATCGATTCCACCGGGAAGATGCGCATCAGGTCGTCCTGGAGCGAGAGGAAGAATTTCGAATGGCCCGGATCGCCCTGTCGACCCGAACGGCCACGCAGCTGGTTGTCGATACGGCGGCTTTCGTGGCGCTCGGTACCGATCACCATCAACCCGCCGGCAGCCAGCGCCTTATCCTTGTCTTCCGCGATCTTGGCCTTGATCTCGGCGATCTTTTTCTCGCGCGCCTCGCCTTCGAGCTCGCTCGCTTCGCGCTGGATGCGCATTTCGAGATTACCACCCAGCTGAATATCGGTACCGCGACCGGCCATGTTGGTGGCAATGGTGATGGCGCCGGGCAGGCCCGCATCGGCCACGATAAAGGCTTCCTGCTCGTGATGACGCGCATTGAGCACGTTCATCTGGCCCACGTTCTTCTTGCGCAGGATTTCGGCCAGCATCTCGCTCTTTTCGATCGAGGTGGTGCCCACCAGCACGGGCTGGCCGCGCTCCTGGCATTCCTTGATCAATTCGGCGATAGCCTCGAACTTCTCCTCGGCCGTGCGGTAGATCGCATCGTCTTCATCGATGCGCTGGATCGGCATATTGGTCGGCACCGTGGTGACGCCGAGGCTGTAGATGTCGGCGAATTCCTCGGCCTCGGTCGCCGCCGTACCGGTCATGCCGGCCAGCTTCTTGTAAAGGCGGAAATAGTTCTGGAAGGTGATCGAGGCCAGCGTCTGGTTCTCGGCCTGGATCTTGACGTGTTCCTTGGCTTCCAGCGCCTGGTGCAGGCCTTCCGAATAGCGGCGGCCAGGCATCATGCGGCCCGAGAATTCGTCGATGATGACCACTTCGCCCCCTTCGGGGGTCTGGCGGACAATATAATCCTTGTCCTTGCGGAAGAGCTTATGAGCCCGTAGCGCAGAATTGGCGTGGTGCACGAGCGCCACGTTTTCCACGTCATACATGGAACTCCCGCGCAGAAGGCCGGCTTCGCCCAAGGCGGCCTCGAGCTTTTCCACGCCCTGGTCGGTAAAGGTCGCGGCGCGATGCTTTTCGTCGAGCTCGTAATCGCCCTCGCCGATCACCCCGATCAGCTGGTCAATCTTGACATAGAGCTCGGAGCGGTCTTCCGAAGGGCCCGAGATGATCAGCGGCGTGCGCGCCTCATCGATCAGGATCGAGTCCACCTCATCGACAATGGCGAACTCATGCCCGCGCTGCACCATCTGCGCGCGGGTATATTTCATGTTGTCGCGCAGATAGTCGAAGCCCAGCTCGTTATTGGTGCCATAGGTGATATCGGCGGCATAGGCGGCCTTGCGCTCAGCATCGGTCAATCCATGCACGATCACGCCATAGCTCAGACCCAGGAAATTGTAGATCTGACCCATCCACTGCGCGTCGCGCCGGACCAGATAGTCGTTGACGGTCACCAGATGCGCGCCCTTGCCGGCCAGCGCATTGAGATACATCGGCAGCGTCGCCACCAGCGTCTTGCCTTCGCCGGTGCGCATCTCGGCAATCGAGCGATCATTCATCACCATGCCGCCGATCAGCTGCACATCGAAATGCCGCATGCCGAGGACGCGCTTGCTGGCCTCGCGCACCGTGGCGAAGGCGGGCACGATCAGATCGTCGAGCTTGGCGCCCTGTTCGAGCTGGGTCCTGAACTCGGCGGTGCGCGCCTTGAGCGCATCATCGCTGAGCTTGGCCAGTTCCGGTTCCAGCGCGTTGATCGCCGCCACCTTGCCCTGGTACCGCTTGACCTGCCTGTCCGAGGTCGTCCCGAAGAATTTCCGGGCAAGCGCAGCAAGTGCCATTGTTTTACGGTCCTTTGTTTGTGAGCGGCGGGGCTGGTGGAGCGGGCGGCCTGCAATCAATGCGGGCACTGGCGGGCCCCACTTCGCCTCGTCACAATTCAGGGAATCCTTCTCGGTTCCCTCTGGCGGATTAAGCGCATGGTCCCAGCCTCGCTTTTCGGGCGCTTGGCGGCGGTCCCATGCTCAATGAAAAGCGGCTGAGATGTAAGAGTGGGGGTCAGGCTTGTCAACGTATCGGAAATGGGCCACACCTTCCCCGCCCCTACGCCAAGCGGGCGCGTAGCGGTTCGCGATGACACTTGAGTGACCGTGGCCTTGCCCGGCACATTTTGGCCCCCTTGCCATGCGAGCGGAAGGCCGGAAAATCTGACCACGCCGGCCACGCGCAATCCTGCTGGCCCGCCAAGGAGACACGAGATCCCCATGCTCACTTCCAGCTCGCGCCTGCTGCGCGCCGCCAGCCTCGCCGTCCTGCTTTCTGCCGCACCCGCCCTCAGCACGCTGGCGCAGGATGCCGCAGCCCCTGCCGCCGAGGCCGCCCCCGTCGATCCCTCCACAGTCGTCGCGACCGTCGGCGCGGAAACCATCACCGAGGGCGACCTGGCCTTTGCCGCCGAGGACATGGCCCAGGAGCTTTCGCAGATGCCGCCCGAGGAGCGTCGTGCCTTCCTCGTGCGCATCCTGATTGACATGAAGGTTATGTCCGCCGCCGCCCGCGAGGCCGGCATGGACCAGACCGAAATCTTCGCCCAGCGCCGCGAATATCTCGAAGAACGCGCCCTGCGCCGCGCTTATTTTGCTGAGGCGATTGCTTCCTCGGTAACCGAGGAAGCCGTCCGCGCCGAATATGACGCCTTTGTCTCAGAGTTCGAGCCGGTCGACGAAATCCGCGCCAGCCATATTCTGGTCGAGACCGAGGAAGAAGCCAAGACGCTCAAGGCCGAGCTTGATGGCGGCGCCGATTTCGCCACCCTCGCCCGAGAGAATTCGATCGATCCCGGCGCAGCCAATGGTGGCGATCTAGGCTTTTTCGGCCGTGGCATGATGGTGCAGCCCTTTGAGGAGGCCGCCTTTGCCCTGGAAGAGGGCGCGGTGTCCGCCCCGGTCCAGTCCCAGTTCGGCTGGCACATCATCCGTCTTGAGGAAACGCGCCAGTCCCAGCCCCCTGCCTTCGAACAGGTTGCCCCCCGGATCCAGAACCAGCTTCTGATGCGCACCTTCTCCGAAAAGGTCGATGAACTCATGGCCGGTGTGGACATCACCATCGAGGACGCAGACCTCAAGGCCCGTTTCGACGCGCAGGAAGCCGCAGAAAACGCCGCCGCCGGACAGTAAGCGCCAGCGCCCGGATACGACCAAGCCCGGCCAGCGTGCCGGGCTTTTTCCTTGCCGCAGTGGGTCGCTCCGGACTATCCCCGATAGCCGAGCACGCCTTTAAGGATCGTGTCGACCACCGCCGGAACCTTATCCATCGCTTCGTCCACCTGCCCCAGCAGCAATTGGTGCCAGGCATAGGAGACGATCAGGTCGATGACCAGTTCGCCGTCGGTGTCTCGGGGCACTTCGCCCCGCGCCTTGGCTCGCTCTACCATGCGGACTGAATGGGTCATGCGCTCGCCCTGATAGGCCTTGAGCACCTTGGCCGCTTCTGGGTCGGTCTGCGCCTCGGCCACCACGGCGCGATAGACTGTGCCGCAAAGGCTGCCCTGCCAGAAGCCCAGCAGATGATCGCCCAGAAAGCTGATCATGTCTTCGCGCAATGACCCGCTATCGGGAAAACTGCGCGCATTCTTGAAGCGCTTATAGACGTCGAGCATCAGGGCCGTCCGGTGCGGCCACCAGCGATAGATGGTCGGCTTGCCTGCCCGGGCGCGCCGCGCCACCGCCTCAATGGAAAACCCGGCGATCCCGCCCTCTTGCAACACGGCCTGCGCCGCATCCAGGATCGCCTCCTGGCTTGCCGGATTGCGCCGCGCGCCAATCGACCGCCTCGCGGTCTGTTCAGTGTCCATCGGGCTGTCGGCCTGTGCGCTCATGCCATTCTATATGGCGCAAAAGAGACCCGCAGAAAAGTCTTGAACGAAACGGCTCGTTTCGATATACAACGGAACGTACCGTTTCGTTTGGAGCTTTTTCCATGTCCCTCCCCGCCCGTCTCCGCCTCACCCTGCTGATGACCTTGGCCGTCTATCCCGTGGTGACCCTTTACCTCTATGTGCTGATGCCCCTCACCAATGGCTGGGACATCTGGCAGCGTAGCCTGATCCTGGTGCCGATGATGTCGGCCACCATTGTCCTTGCGGTCGTGCCCTTTATCAACAAGCGCTTTTCCGGCTTCATCGCCGGCCGCAAGGCAGCAACGGCCTAGTTCAGTAGTGCCGGCGAAGGCGGCATAGCATCTCTGCCGCCCGCGTCTTGGAACTTGTTGGGCGTTTGTGATTTACTCCTTGTTCACGGCCAAAGGGGGGCGCCATGTTCAAGAGCTTTGTCATCAATCCGCCGGTCTTTTTCGGATCGGTATTAATCATCGCCATTTTCCTCGCCATTGGCGTGATCTTTCCCGCCAGCGCCGGCTCCTTTTTCAGCGCCCTGCAATCATCCATCCTCACCAGTTTCGGCTGGCTCTATTTGCTGGCCGTCGGCATTTTTCTCGTGGCCGTCCTCCTGCTCTGTCTGGGCCGCTACGGGCGCCTCAAACTGGGGCCCGACGATTCCACGCCAGATTTCAAGTTTACCTCCTGGATCGCCATGCTTTTTGCGGCCGGCATGGGCATTGGCCTGATGTTCTACGCGGTTGGCGAACCCATGACCCATTTCATGGCTCCGCCCACCGCCGAGCCGCGCACGGTGGAAGCCATGCGCGAAGCCATGAGCGTCACCTTCTTTCACTGGGGCATTCATGCCTGGGGCATCTACGCCGTAGTCGGCTTGTCGCTGGCCTATTTCGGCTACCGCTACAATCTGCCGCTGACCATTCGCTCTGGCCTCTATCCGCTACTCAAGGAGCGCATCAACGGCCCCATTGGCCATGCCGTCGACATTTTCGCTATTGTCGGCACCATGTTTGGCATCGCCACTTCCCTGGGCCTGGGCGTTAGCCAGATCAATGCAGGGCTGAACTATTTGCTCGGTGTTCCGATCGACCCCATGGTGCAATTGCTGCTGATCGCCGTCATCACCGCGCTCGCTACCGTTTCAGTCGTCACCGGGCTGGACAAGGGCGTGCGCATCCTCTCCGAGACCAATCTGGTCGTCGCGATCCTGCTGATGTTCTTCGTGCTCTTTGTCGGGCCTACCGCCGATCTCTTCCGCGATTTCGTGCAGAACCTGGGGCTCTATCTCGATACGCTGGTGCTGCGCACCTTCAATATCTACGCCTATGAACCCACCCCCTGGGTCGATGGCTGGACCCTGTTCTACTGGGCTTGGTGGATTTCCTGGTCGCCCTTTGTGGGTATGTTCATTGCTCGGATCTCGCGTGGCCGCACCGTGCGCGAATTCGTCACCGCCGTGCTGTTCATCCCGGCCGGCTTCACCTTTTTCTGGATGACCGTGTTCGGCAATACCGGCATCTTCATCGATACCGGCGTGGCCGCTGGTGAGCTGGGTACAGCCATTGCCAACGACGTGTCGGTGGGTCTGTTCCAGTTCTTCACCTATCTGCCCTTCCCGGCGATTACCTCGACCCTGGCCATCCTTCTGGTCGCCATCTTCTTCATCACCTCTTCGGACTCCGGCTCATTGGTGGTCGATTCCATTGCCGCAGGCGGGGAAACCGCCACCACCACCGGCCAGCGCGTGTTCTGGTGCGTGCTCGAAGGGGTCGTGGCCGCCTCGCTGCTCCTGGCCGGCGGCCTGGGTGCCCTGCAATCGGCCACCATTGCCAGTGCCCTGCCCTTCACCTTTGTCATGCTGGCCCTGGTCTGGGCCCTGTTCGTCGGCATGCGCGCCGATCTCGCCCAGCAGGACACCCACACGGTGCCCTCCTTCGCACCGGCCCAACCGGCCTCCGGGGTCACCTGGCAAAGGCGTTTGGGCTTGATGCTGCGGGCGCCGGGTCAACGTGATGTCGAACAGTTCCTCGAAAAGGAGGTGCGCCCAGCCTTGACCCAGGTTGCCAGTGAACTGACCCAAGGGGGGCGCCCCGCCGAGGTGATGGACGAGGACGGCGGCGCCATCGCCCTGCGCGCGCCCGCCGATGGCATGCGCGACTTCGTCTATGGCGTCAGTCTTGCCAGCCAGCCCATGCCCATCATGGTCCCTCTGGGTGCTGGCAAGCCGGACCTTCGCTACGAGGCGCGCACCTATTTCTCCAGCGGTGGTCGTGGCTACGACATCATGGGCATGCACCGTGATCAGATCATCGCCGACATCCTCGTGCAGTTCGAACGCTATCTGCACCTGACCCACTCGACCGAGTCGCAAATCCTGCACGCCGCGCCCGAGCACCCCAGCGGGACATAAGTGGCATTGAAACACCATGGATTTGCAGCTCGGGATGCCGCCATGAGAGCATAGCTCTCATGGCCTTTTCCCATCGAAAGGCTCCACCGGAGCCTTTCGGCCTGCGGCACGGGCCGAAGCTTGCGCCTACCGCAGCTTTGGGGCACACCCTTGTCAGCTAATTGCCCCCGCTCAAGGTTCTGTCCATGGCCACCCACCCGGTTTCCCCGCTTGCCCCGAAATCCTATCCGGATCTGCCGGCCATTGACGGCGTGCGCTTTGCCACGGCCGAGGCCGGGATCAAGTACAAGAACCGTACCGATGTGCTGCTGATGGCCTTTGATGAAGGCACTGTCGCTGCCGGCGTCCTTACCCGCTCGAAATGCTCTTCAGCCGCCGTCGACTGGTGCCGGGCCAACCTGCCCGGCGGCAAGGCGCGGGGTCTCGTCGTCAACTCCGGCAATGCCAACGCCTTTACCGGGGTCAAGGGCAAGGAATCCGTGCAGCAGACGGCCGAGATCGCCGCCAAGGCGCTCGGTTGTTCCACAGCGGAGATCTTCCTGGCCTCTACCGGCGTCATCGGCGAGCCGCTCGATGCATCCAAATTTGCCGGTGTACTGGACGAAACCGCCACCCGCCTGGATGCCACGCCCTGGATCGACCCGGCCAAGGCGATCATGACCACCGACACCTACCCCAAGCTTTCCGGCGCCGTGCTCGACATCGATGGGGTCGAGGTCAAGATCAACGGCATCGCCAAGGGCTCGGGCATGATCGCGCCAGATATGGCCACCATGCTCAGTTTCGTGGTCACCGACATGCCCATTGCCGCCGATGTGCTGCAGGCCCTGCTGGCCAAGCACAATCAGACCAGCTTCAATGCCATCACCGTGGACAGCGACACCTCGACCTCCGACACGCTGCTGGCTTTCGCGACCGGCAAGGCCGCCGTCGAACCGATCCGCAGTCTCGATGACCCGCGCGCCGAGATTTTTGGCCAGGCCCTGTCCGACGTCCTGTTCGAACTGGCCATCCACGTCGTGCGCGATGGCGAAGGCGCCACCAAGCAGGTCGCGGTCCATGTCGAAGGCGCTGTATCGGACGACAGCGCCTTCCGCATCGCCAAGGCCATTGCCGATAGCCCCCTGGTCAAGACCGCCATTGCCGGTGAGGACGCCAATTGGGGCCGGGTCGTCATGGCCGTGGGCAAGGCTGGCGAACCCGCCGACCGAGACAAGCTTGCCATTCGTTTCGGCGATCTGGTGGTGGCCCGAAATGGCGAACGCGCCACGGGCTACGACGAGGCCGCCACCAGCGCCTATATGAAGGGCGAGGAGCTCGAACTGACCGTGTCCCTCGGACTCGGCGAGGGCAAGGCCACGGTCTATACCTGCGACCTGACCCACGGCTACATCACCATCAATGGCGACTACCGGAGCTGACGTGACCCTCCCTTCGGTTGAAGCCTTTGAGCGCGCCGGCCTCCGGGCCTGGCCGGGGATCGAGGTCGAATGGGACGGCGCCTGGGTGCGCCGCGCCGCCAATGGCTACACCAAGCGCGCCAATTCCCTGCAGTGCTTCGATCCGGCAGACAGCGCCGAGGCCGGAACCCGGCTGGCCCAGGCGGTAGCATGGTTCGACCAGTGCGGCCTGCCTGCAGTCGTGCGGACCACGCCGCTCGAAAGCCCAGCACTGACCGCGGCTCTGGACGCGGCCAACTGGCAAATCACAGACCGCAGCCACCTCTACGCTATGCCGCTCGGGGCCCACCGCGCTGATCCGGGCGGGCATATACTGAGCCTGAGCGACCCGGTCTTCATCGCCGCTCAGCAGAACCTGCAGCACTATGACCCGGCCCGGACGCGCAAGCTCCAGGCTTTGCTCGCCAGCATGGCCGTCCCGGCCTGCGGCGTTGTCGTCGAACGCGAGGGCACCATTGTCGCAACCGGCCTGATGGCAATCGCCGATGGCATTGTCGTCACTGGCAATGTCGTCACCGACCCCGCCCGCCGCCGCCAGGGCCTGGGCGCGGCGATGATGCAGACCGGCCTCGCCTGGGCCTTCGACAATGGCGCCACTATCGCCGCCCTCAACGTCCAGGCCGACAATGCCGCCGGCAAAGCGCTTTACGCATCCCTGGGCTACACCCATCGGTACGACTACTCTTATCGCATTCCCGGAGAGCCTAATTGACCGACAAACCCCTGCTGCTCGTGGTCGCCTGTGCCCTGGTGGATGCCGACCGCCGGGTGCTGATTGCGCAGCGCCCCGAGGGCAAGTCCATGGCAGGCCTGTGGGAATTCCCCGGCGGCAAGGTAGAGCCGGGCGAAACGCCGGAAGCCGCGCTGATCCGCGAATTGGCCGAGGAACTGGAGATCGAGACGAAAGAGGCCTGTCTCGCCCCACTCTCATTTGCCAGCCATTCTTACGAGAGCGTTCACCTTCTGATGCCACTTTATGTCTGCCGTAAATGGCAGGGGACACCGCAGACACGCGAACACAAGGCCCTCAAATGGGTCCGCCCGCAGGCCCTGCGCGACTATCCCATGCCGCCGGCTGACGAACCCCTGATCGCAGCCCTCTGCGATCTCCTCTAACCGCGGACCGCCAGAAGGCTACCCCGCCGCCAGGGAGCAGACATGCTGAGCCAGATTCTGCAGCGTTTCGCCGTCGAAGACAGTGGAGCCACGGGCATGGAATATGCCCTGCTCGGCACGCTGATCGGATGCGCCCTGCTCGCCACCTTCACCGTGTTCGGCGAATCCTTGGCCCAATTGTTCAATTCCCCCGCCATCGACACGCTGGGCGCCGCAGCCAACTCGATGTGACCCCGAAACAATAGCCCTCGGCCAGCATCTAGGGTCGCGCCACCACCTTGTAGCGCTGCCCCGGCACCAGCGGGTCGCCGGGATAGAGATCGTTGATGATGTAGAACAGCTCTCGGGCATTGGCGATGTCGGCCATCTGCTGGGCCAGGCGATCCGCCGTGTCGCCGGCCCGCGCGGTGACCAGCTTGATCTCCAGCCGCCGGATCTCTCTGAGATCGGACGCGTGGGTGCGCCGGAAGCTCTCCAGCGTCGCCTGCGCCCCCTGGGCAAAGCGCTGGCTGTCGCTCTTGGCGGCGAAGATGAAGCGATAAACCTCACCATCAAGCCGCATCACCGCCACGCGGAAGAACCACTGATCGGTCTGCGCCAGCCCCGACGCCATTTCGATGCCATTGTGCTGGCTGGCGGTCACGGTGTCGGCCTTGAGCCCGGCAATCCAGCCCGACTTGAGATAGTCGGCCAGCGACATGCTCGGTTGCACCTGCGCGCTGTCAAAGCGCACCGCCTCACCATCCCCCGCCACGCCCACGACCGCGCTTTGCGAGGTCTGCAGGCTGTAGCCCTGCGGCACGGTGAAGGTGAACTTGTTGGCCGGATGAATGAAGCGCTGCCCCACAATCGAGCCCTGCGCCGGGCTGTCGCCGAAGCTGAGCCCGGTAATGGCCGAGAGATAGCCCTCGCGATCCGATTCTCCCACGCCGGTCGAACCGAACATCGAGCGCGCCGTCGCCATGGCAGTCTCGATGCGCGATGGGGTGGAAGGATGCGAGGACAAGAACCCGTCGTTCCCGCTGGCAGCGCCGGCCGAAAACGCGGCGAACCGGCTCATCACCCCCAGGAAGCGCGCCGCTGCCTGCGGGTCATAACCCGCCTTGCCGGCAAACTTGATGCCTTCCTTGTCGGCATCCAGCTCCTGGTTCTGGCTGAAAGCGGCAAGCTGTTCGCGGGTCCGGTTGGCGGTGGCATCGGTCGAGGTATCGCCGCCGAAAATGCCGGTGATGACCCGGTCAACGATTTGCGTCTGCCGCGTCCGGTCGGTTCGTGCCCGCGCGTGGCGCAGGGTCACGTGGGCAATCTCATGCGCCAGGACCGCCGCCAATTCGCTGGTATCGGAGGCCAGCGCCAGAATACCGCGTGTCACATAGATATAGCCCCCGGGCAGGGCGAAGGCATTGACCTCGGAGGTATCGAGAATGGTGACCTGGTATTTGGCATTGGGTTGGTTGGCGGCGGCCAGCAGCCGCCCCACGATGCGCGCCACCATGATCTCGGCTTGCCGGTCCTCATAGACCCCGCCGTAAGCCGAAACGATGCGCGGGTGCTCGCGCAGGCCCAGCACCGAATCGTCCGGGTCCGTGCCCTCGGGCACGACAGTGGGCGCCGGATTGTCACCGGTGCGCGCCACATTGACGCCCGCCCCGACCAGCGACGAACAGGCCGTCAATGCCACAAGGCTGACGGCCAGGATCCCGGCTCGCAGAAACTTGCTATCCATTCGCGCGGTCATCGCCTCGCCAGAACCTCGATCTGCTCGGGATGGGTGACCTCGATGCGTGGACCATCCCGATTGTCCACCCATCCGCGTATGCGGACCAGCGCGCCGTCCAGCGTCAGCGGATCCAGGCCATCCTTTTCGAACAGCCTGAGAGCCGGCGCCTCGATGACGACGGTGAAGTCTTCCTTCCAGATCCGGCCAAAATTGAGATAGACCCGCGAGCCGCTTTGGTCTGCCAGCAACACCCGGCCTTCCACCAATTCGTAATTGCCCGCAAGTTTTGCCAGTTCGGCCGGACGATCTGCCGTCCGCACGCTGTAATAGGGATCGGCCCAGATGCCAAGCCGCTCCGCGCGGGCCTGGGCCTCGCCCGCAAAGAGTTGATCAAGGCATTGTCGATTGTCCGGGAAGGAATAGACCCG
>Ga0208794_1000603_pt1 | contig 21674 bp, 20 predicted proteins | sample 32_taG_FD_184106 | JGI IMG/M metagenome (GOLD analysis project Ga0208794, IMG submission 184106) | Marine viral communities from the Gulf of Mexico - 32_GoM_OMZ_CsCl metaG (SPAdes) (version 2) | ecosystem: Environmental > Aquatic > Marine > Oceanic | place: Atlantic Ocean: Gulf of Mexico... | reverse complement strand
CTGTTCGCCGGTGACCACGTCGAACTTGGCGACACCGTGATACTTGTCCGCGCTGTTTTCGGCCGGGGCATAGCCCTTGCCCTTCTGCGTCACGACATGGATCAGCACCGGGCCCTGTTCGCTGTCGCGGATGTTCTCGAGCACGGGAATGAGGTGCTCGAGATTGTGCCCGTCGATCGGCCCGACGTAATAGAACCCCAGCTCTTCGAACAGAGTGCCGCCGGTCGCCATGCCGCGCGCGTATTCTTCTGCCTTCTCGAGCCCGCCCCACACACGCCGGCCGAGCTTCTTGGCGATCTTCGAGGCCATGGTACGCAGCCCGAGATACTCGCTCGAGGACACCATGCGCGCGAGATATGCCGACAGCCCGCCGACCGGCGGCGCGATCGACATGTCGTTGTCGTTCAGAATGACGACCAGCCGGTTGCCTGCCTGTTCGGCGTTGTTCATCGCCTCATAGGCCATCCCCGCGCTCATTGCGCCGTCGCCGATCACGGCGATGCCACGGCCGGGCTGGCCCTGCATCTTGTTCGCCATGGCGAAGCCGAGCGCAGCCGAGATCGATGTCGAGCTGTGCGCCGCGCCGAAGGGATCGTATTCGCTTTCGGCGCGCTTGGTGAAGCCGCTGAGGCCTCCGCCCTGCCGCAGCGTGCGGATGCGATCGCGCCGCCCGGTCAGGATCTTGTGCGGGTAGCACTGGTGGCCGACATCCCAGACGAGCTTGTCCTCGGGCGTGTTGAAAACGTAGTGGATCGCCGTGGTCAGTTCGACCACGCCCAGCCCCGATCCCAGATGGCCCCCCGTCTGCCCGACGGCGTCGATCATTTCGGCGCGCAATTCATCGGACAATTGGCGAAGCTGGTCCTTCCCCAGCTGGCGCAGATCTTCGGGGGTATTGACCGTATCCAACAACGGCGTCTTGGGGCGGGTAGTCATAAACGAGGCCCTACACCGGTAGAACGAAACTGTCGATGAACGCTTTAGCGGCAGGATCGCACGATCCGCCGCTGGCGCTCAGCTGGCGCAATCGTCGCACAGGCCGCGCAATTCCACCACCGGCCGGACATCGGTAAAGCCGGCATCGCGGCCCGCTTCGCGCAGCGCGCCCGAGACGCGTTCGTCGTCGATATGCGTGGCCTTGCCGCAATCGTCGCAGATCAGGAAAATGCAGTCGTGCCGGCAACCGGGATGCGTGTTGACCAGATAGGCATTCGCGCTCTCGATCCGGTTGGCCAGATTGCTGCGGACGAACAGGTCGAGGATGCGGTAGACGCTGTTGGGAGCCACCCGCTTGCCGCGGCTTTGCGACAGATTGTCGGCAATGTCGTAGGCGCTGGCGGGTTTGTCGTGCCGCGCCAGTTCTTCGAAGACCGACTGCCGCATGCCAGTCCATTGCTCACCGCTGTCGGTGAGGGTGTCGCGCGCGGCCGCGATGAGTTCCGCGCCCTGATGTTCCTGATGTGCGTGCCTGGCCATGCGCCCGAAGTAAGCGCGCGCAGGGCCTATCGCAAGCTAGTCGGGCTGGAAACGCGCCGAATAGGCCCCCGGGTAAAGCGCCTTGAGAGCTTTCACCTTGGGAGCGTCCCACCGCACGATGTACCGGTGACGCGGGTTCTTGAGCATGAAGTCCTGGTGATAGGTTTCGGCAGGATAGAACGCCTGCGCGCGTTCGATCCGCGTGACGATCGGCTTGTCCCACAGATCGACAGATCGCAGCTGCGCCAGATAGGCCTTGGCGACCGCGTTCTGTTCGGCCGACAGCGGCACGATCGCGCTGCGATAATGCGCCCCGACGTCGGGGCCCTGCCGGTCGAGCTGGGTCGGATCGGTGACGACCGAAAAGAAGATGCGCAGCAGCTGGTCATAGCGGATGACCTTGGGATCGTAGGTTACCCTGACCGCCTCGGCGTGGTCGGTGATCCCGCTCGATACGAGCTTGTAGTGCGCCTGCCGCTCGGTCCCGCCATGGTATCCGGAAACCGCGCTGGTTACGCCGCGGACATGGCTGAAAACCCCTTCGACGCCCCAGAAACAGCCGCCCGCGAAGATCGCGGTCTTGAGGCCGGATCCTTCCTTGGCCGCGCGCTTTGCCGCCGGTGCCTCGACCGCCTTTTCAGCGGCGAGCAGCGGTTGCTGACACGCCGACGCGCCAAGCGCGAGCGCTGTTGCAGCGATGGCGTGACGCCAGCGCATCACAGGATCGAGGCGACCAGTTGCGGAACCGCAGACAGGAAATCGCTGCCATTCGAGAGCAGGACTGCCACGGCACCAAGGCCGAAGCCGATGCCGAAATTGCGATAGAGGTCGGATGTGAACAAGGCCATGAGGGGGGTGCTTTCGTTATGCTGACCCAGATGGCTACACCCACCGGACTTGCAACCGCCTTAATGGCCCCGTCGTCGGGCATTCAGCTTCGTTCGTCGATCGCCTGCGCTCAGTGGCGGAAGTGGCGCATGCCCGTGAAGACCATGGCCAGCCCCTGTTCGTCGGCGGCCGCGATGACCTCTTCGTCGCGGATCGAACCCCCGGGCTGGATGATCGCGCTCGCACCTGCCTCGGCTGCGGCGAGCAAGCCGTCGGCGAAGGGGAAGAACGCATCCGATGCGACCGCGCTGCCGACCGTGCGGCTCTGGTCCCAACCGTATTTCTCCGCTGCCTCGGCTGCCTTCATCGCGGCGATGCGCGAGGAATCGCGGCGGTTCATCTGTCCCGCGCCGATACCCGCAGTCGCGCCGTCCTTCGCATAGACGATGGCGTTCGACTTGACGTGACGCGCCACGGTCCAGGCAAACAGGCAGTCCTTGAGCTCCTGTTCGGTCGGGGCCCGCTGGGTGACGACCTTGAGATCCGCTTCGCTGATCGTGCCGTTGTCACGCGTCTGCACCAGCAGGCCGCCGGTGATCGGCTTGACCGCCAGCCCTTCGCGCCGCGGGTCGGGCAGGTCGCCGGTCACCAGCAAGCGCAGGTTCTTCTTTCTGGCGAATGCCGCGCGCGCGGCTTCGCTGACCGCCGGAGCGATGACGACCTCGGTAAAGATTTCGCAGATGGCTGCGGCGGTTTCACCGTCGAGTTCGGTGTTCACCGCGACGATGCCGCCGAAAGCCGATACGCTATCGCAGGCAAGCGCGTGGTTCCACGCCTCGAGCAAGGTCGCAGCCTGAGCCACGCCGCAGGGATTGGCGTGCTTGACGATCACCACTGCGGGATCGCCGCCGGCAAATTCGGCGCAAAGTTCCAGCGCGGCGTCGGCATCGTTGTAATTGTTGTAGCTCAGTTCCTTGCCCTGCAGCTGCTCGGCCTGCGCGATGCCCCGGGCATGCGGCCCCACGGGCGTGTAGAGCGCCGCCTGCTGATGCGGGTTTTCGCCATAACGCAGCTCGACGGGCGCCTTGCCGTTGATGGCCAGAAACTGCGGAAAACGCTGCTGTTGGTCGGCGAAGGCGAACCACTGGCTGATCATCGAATCATAGGCAGCGGTGGCGGCGAAGGCCTTGGCTGCGCACTGGCGGCGGAAATCGAGCGAGGTCGCGCCCGATGCCTCGAGCTCGCCCAGCAGCGCGGGATAGTCAGCAGGATCGGTGACGATGGTGACGAACTGGTGGTTCTTCGCCGCGCTGCGGACCATGCTCGGCCCGCCGATATCGATATTCTCGATGATCTCGTCACGCCCTGCACCCTTCGCCACGGTCGCCTCGAACGGATAGAGGTTGACCACCACGAGGTCGATCGCGCCGATCGCATGGGCTTCCATCGCCGCGACATGTTCGGGATTGTCGCGCACGGCGAGCAGGCCGCCATGGACCATCGGGTGGAGCGTCTTCACGCGCCCGTCCATCATCTCGGGAAAACCCGTCAGATCGGACACGTCGCGCACGTCGAGCCCCGCTTCGCGCAGCGCCTTGGCGGTGCCGCCGGTCGAAACCAGTTCGACGCCCCTCGCGGCCAGCGCTTCGCCCAACTCCACCAAGCCGCTCTTGTCGGACACCGAGAGCAGTGCCCGCTTGATCGCCACGTCAGCCACGTAAAATCACCCCATGCGTTTGAGCAGCCAGGGGAACCGTCCCCCGCTGCGCGATGTCAGCCCTTCGACGACCAGTTGCTTGGTGGCGCGCGGGCGGCCCTGCCCGTCGACCCACAGACTGTCCTCGATCGCGATATGCGCCTCGCCGCTATCGCCTCCGAGACGGAATTGCCAGTAGCTTCCATCGGGCAGCGCGAGCCCCGCGCCGCGCCGGTCGTCGGCCAGTCCGGCTTCGATCCCCGGACCGAGGTGAAAACGGATTGCAAAGGATATCTTGCCGCGCTTGCCCTGCCGGCCCGAAGGTTCGAGCACGTCTTCGCCGGACAGCCCGCTGCCGTCCGCGCCAAGCAGGAGGGTGCGCCGGTGGATGAGGCCATAGCGTGCCGCATAGCCATTGTGCGACGCTTCCAGCCGCGCCGTGTCGCGGCCCTTCTGCTTCACCGTGGTGCGAGCGATATCGACTTCCTCGACACCCTTGCCGATCTGCCCCTTGATCAGGACGGCAGTGGAATTGGCATCGTCGAGCACCAGCGTCGAATGGGCCGCGGTGCCGCGCAGGCCCTGCTCGATCCGCACGGGCACCTGCCCGCCGGCCAGTTCCCCGCCGCCGCAATTCACCACCACGCGCTGCTCTGCGTAGGACAGCTCGAATGCCAGCGTCGAGGCGCAGCCGTAGCGCGAATGGCGCGAACGCGGCGGGGGCGCGGCATCAAGCACCAGCGTGGCCTTGCCGGCATCGACGCGCTGGTATCCCCAGTGCTTGGAATCCTTCCCCGGCCGCGCGCGGATGCCGCTTGCTGCGACGAGCGCATCGACCCGTGCCGCCGAAGTGGCACCGGCGCCCTGCCAGCTGCCCAGCCCCCGGTCGCCCATCCGCAGCGCGAGCAGGGGCGGCACGAGCAGGCCGAGCATGGTTTCGAGCGCCGGCGGAGGATCGCGATCGACTGCCGCATAACAGGCGCGCAGGTCGATCAGCAGCGCGATCGCATCCATCTGCGCGAGCGGGCTGCGCGACAGCACCCCGCCATCTTCGGCCACCAGTTCGCCCAGCGCGCGCAGCAAGCCGGCCTCGCCGAACACGCGCCGCGGGCGACCGTCGGGCAGCAGCAGTCCGGCCGCCACGATGGCGCACCAGCCCGCGACGCGGCCCAATCGGTCTTCGGTATTGGCGACCTGTCGGTCGAGATAGCGGGCAGTGGCTTCCATCGCTGCCAGCGTGCGGGCACGCAGCCCCGCATCGCCGCCGAGCAGGAGCGGCGCATTGACCAGCCAGCCCAGCAGCCGCAGCCCGGCGTGTTCGACAGTCCACGCGGGACCGCGGGCCGGCACCGGATTGGCCTTCAGCCACCGCGCCAGCAGCTTTTCACCGATCCCGGCGCATTCCTCGCGCGGGGCACAGGCCCCGAGATCGCGCAGCCAGGTGAACCCCTGGACCGCGCGCTGGACCGGCGGGGTCAAGGGGGCGTTGCTGGCGAAGTCCACCTTGTCGACGGGAACCTTGAGCCCGTGAACGACGAACTGGCCCGCCCGCAGCGCCATGCCCGCCCCGCGCTCTCCGCGCAGCGGGCTGGACACCGTGGCCAGCAGGCGCGGAGCGGCGGGCTTGCGCAAAGGGGCGGCGAGCACCGAACCGGGCACACCCATGCGGTAGGCCAGCCGCAGAACCGCATCCACCGGCCCGGTGCGCGGCGCTTCGAATTCGGCCAGCACCAGCGCGCGCGCCGGTTCGAGCGGGACCGCTTCGGGCAATTCCTCCGGTTCGGTCTCGACCAGCGGTTCGTGCACTTCGCCGAGCGGCAATGCGGGCGCGGCGCTTTCATCGGGCGCGGCGCCTCCCTTCAAGAGAGTGCGCGCGCCGGCGTTCACGCCTGGCCCTTCAGCGCGGCGATATTGGCGGCATAGCGCTCCGGCCCGCCCTTGAAGGTCGCCGAACCGGCCACCAGCACATCGGCGCCGGCATCGACACACAGCCGCGCGGTCTCGGCGTTGACCCCGCCATCGACTTCGAGATGGATGGGCTTGCCCAGTTTGTCGATCCGCTCACGGATCGCCTCGACCTTGCGCAATTGCGAATGGATGAAGCTCTGCCCGCCGAAGCCGGGATTGACGCTCATCACCAGCACCAGATCGACATCCTCGAGGATGTAGTCCAGCGCCTCGACCGGCGTGCCGGGATTGAGCACGACCCCTGCCTTCTTGCCCAGATTGCCGATCGCCTGCAGCGTGCGGTGGATATGCGGCCCGCCCTCGGGATGGACCGTGATGATATCCGCGCCGGCTTCGGCGAAGGCTTCGAGATAGGGATCGATCGGCGCGATCATCAGGTGCACGTCGAACGGCTTGTCGGTATGCGGGCGCAGCGCCTTCACCACAGCGGGGCCGATGGTAATATTGGGGACGTAATGGCCGTCCATCACATCGACATGGATCCAGTCCGCCCCGGCAGCGTCGATGGCGCGCACTTCCTCGCCCAGCGCAGCGAAGTCGGCGGACAGGATCGACGGGGAAATCAGCGGGGTGGTCATGGCGGGCGTGGGGCCTCGGGTCGCGGGATAGCCTGGGCCAGCCCTACGCGCGCGAAACGAGGGTTAACAAGCGACCCGTCCCGCCTTTTCCACATTGACCACGCGCTGGATGAGCGCCGGGACAGGGAATTCAGGCCTAATTCAGCGCGATTTGATAAACCGCACGTCATATCGGAGAACAAACAGCCGATCGGGCGCATGCGCGCCGAACCCTTTCCAGTTGAAGACGGACCCTGATCCTATGAACCGCAATCTCGTCGCCACCGTCGGCATTGCCACGCTTGCCATCGCCGGGCTCGCAGCCCCGGCCCCGGCCGAAGCGCAATATCGCCAGAAAATCACCAACGATGCCGCCAAATGCGCAGCAGGCGCAGGCCCCGCGGTCCGCGTCACCGTGACCGACATCAAGGAAAGCAAGGGCACCATCCGCGTGCAGAGCTATCGCGGGACGAAGGAAGACTGGCTCGAGAAGGGCAAGTGGATCTACCGCATGGAAGCGCCCGCCAAGGCGGGATCGATGACCTTCTGCATGCCCGTGCCCAAACCGGGGACCTATGCCATCGCGGTGCGCCACGATGTGAACGGCAATGGCGATACCGATATCTTCGCCGACGGCGGGGCGATGTCGAACAATCCCAGCATCAACATCTGGAACCTCGGCAAGCCGAGCTACACCAAGACCCGGTTCGATGTCGGAACGGGTGTCGAAACGATGTCGATCCGCATGCGCTACCGCTGAGCGCGGCGCTTGCGCCACAGTTCGAACAGCGCACCGGGCGCTGCGAGCAACGGATGCCGCGCGCGAAACGGCGTGACTTCGAGCGTTATGCCGGTGTGGCGCTGGAGCTTCCACGCGGCGTAATCGGCAGCGCCATCGAAGGTCGTGGTGGCCTTGGCCAGCCGCAGCAGGTTGAGCGGCTTGCCCAGCCGTGCGCGGCGGCGCCACCACTGCAGTACGCGCGCGCGTTCCGCCGCCGGCAGGTCGGGCTCGTACAGGCCATCATGGCATGCAAAGGTGATCCCGCCCGCCTCCCAGGCAAGCGGCAGCAGGCCATCGAAATGCGCCGCGTTCACCTCGAGGATGGCGTTCTCGCGCCCCGGCTTCTCCACCCGGAATTCGGCCTGATAGGTCGCACGGAACAGCGCCCGCCAGAAATCTTCCGCAGTGCCGCGTGATGGACCGACCGCCGCCGCCAGCTGCGCTGCGGTTATGGCTGCTGCACCGAGCGCTGCCAGCACCTGGCTACGCGCCTCGTCATGGGCGGACCACACCAGCGCCGATGGCTGCACGAACCGCGCCCAGATCGTCGTATCGCGCGATCCGCCGTTCGCGGCCTGCGCGAACTGCTGGAGCGACAGCGTGGCGATCTTGGCCCTGAGCCGCACCCCTGCATGATCCCATTCACGGTAGCTGACGCGCGGCCAGATCGCCTCGCGCTGGTCGCCGGGCAGGAGCACATAGAAATCGAGCACGCCGTCAAGCGATCCGGTACGCAGGTTCGACCCGTAGAACAGGACCGCCTGCGCACCCGCCTCCTCGCCGAGCCGGCGGGCGTAGGCCGCGACCGCAGCGTCGACCGGCCGCTCGAGTGCGGCTGCGATGCGATTGGCGAGGGTCTCGCTCACGTGCTGACGAAAGTGAGTTCCGGGCCCTGTTCGACGCGGTAGCGCCCGGGCGGAAAGGCTTCCCCGTCGAGGATGACGGGTTCGGCGACATCGACAGCCAGTCCGTCGGCATCGAGCTGGTGCAATCCAGCGCGGGACAGCCATTTCGGCCGCCACCCCATCAGCACTGCAGGCAATATCGCCAGCACCGAGCGGCGCGGACGATCGAGTACGGCCAGCTTGAAGCCGGGCCGTTCGGGCCCGTAAAGCTGGATGCCCATCGGCATGCGCTTGAGCGTCGAGACCAGCAACACGTGGCGCCGCGCGGGATCGCCCGAGGCGGAGCGCGGCACCGGCTCGCCCGAGGGCAGGAAATCGAGTTGCATTGGCGTCCCTCGCCGCCACTTGTTGCGGTCGGTCCCGAACAGGGCCTGCAGGATTCCCCACGCGCTGGTCGCCCCCACGGCAAGGCTGTTGAAGAAGCCCAGCGAATGCGCGTCCTGGCCGGCCTCGATACCCAGCGTGAACGCGCCCGCGCCGAAGATAAACCCGAGCATGGTCGGATCGTCATGGCCTTCGCGGCTCACGGCCAGCGGGCGGCGGACCAGCCGCCGGCCGGAACCATAGGCCTCGATGGCCCCTTCGAGCGACCAGTCGGCCGGGGCGCCGAGATCGACGTTGAGCGCATTGGTCTTGCCCTTGGGCAGCACGGCAATTGCCGGCCAGCGGTCGGCAAACACCGCCTGTCCCATGGTCAGCACGTCGCGCACCGTGCCATCGCCGCCGTTGATGATCAGGAAATCGATCCCGTCCCGCGCAAACCCCGCCAGCGCATGCGCGATCTCCTCGCGCGTGCGCGGCTGCGCGACCATGACGGTGTCGGCGCCGGCGCAGGCCAGGTCCTGCCCCTGGTTGCGGTGGCTGCGCGGATTATAGATGATGCCGATGCGCGGCTCGCGCGTCTGCGGTGCACGGTAGACCGACCGGCGCTGGGGCGCTGCCGGGGGAGTGCTGCGCATGGGCAGGCTGTCGAAATTGTAGATTTGCCGGTCCATCAACCTTGTGCCTTAATCCGCCCCGCGGGCGCATACCTAGGGCATTTTCGTCATATTGTAATGGTGGGGCACAGGTTTCTTGGCTTGAGGATATCTGTCAGTAGCGGTTCCGCAGCCCACCATCGGCGGCGCGTGTCTACCCTCACCATGTCAGATGCTTGCGGGTGCTCGGATACCATAGTCATGTTCCCATGAGATTCGAAACCGGCGGGCTCCAGGCGAGTGCCGAGATCATGGATCGGTTGAAATAGACTGAGTATGATGCAGCGCAGCTGCGAGTTGAAATGCACCGAAGCTTTGTGTGCAGGAAGCCTGCAAGAGCCGCCGATTGCCGTTCCTTCCGACATCGCAATGTCGCAACGGCAATTCGTTTCGTGATACTTCCCAAGCTGACGCGTGGTGCACCCGACAGGATTCGAACCTGTGGCCTCTGCCTTCGGAGGGCAGCGCTCTATCCAGCTGAGCTACGGGTGCCGGTCGCCGTGGCGAAGGGAGCGCTTAGCAAAGCGTATTCGTGCTCGCCAGTGCTAAAACGGCCTTTGCCCAGCCTGGCGCCGCCGCGCGTTAGGCTTTTTGCAAGATTGCCCGCGTACCACCGCCAGCATGAATGCGCTGCCCAACGAGTTCGACTTGGCCGAAGCCACCATGCTGTCGCCCGATACCGGGACCGCGGGCGAGCCCGACCCCGCGCTGGTGACCGAGCAGTGGGAAGCAGTTCATGAAGCAGCGGCCGCGGTCGGTGTTCTCGCCCAGCTGGGCCGCGAAACGATCTCACCCGAAGTCGCCGACCTGCCGCAACGCGCGGCGCGCAAGGGCGGTTGGCACTATGCCATGGCAGCGCGCGGCATCGACGACATTGCCGCCTTCATGCAACCGGGCCTGCGCGCATTGCTGGCGCTGACCGCCAAGGGCCAGGACACCACCGCCGCGGCGCTGACGCTGTGGCGCGAATTCCACGCGGCGCGCTGCGCCATCGGCGAGCTGGTCGAAACCGCCTGAAGCCAATTCTTCCCGGCACGCAAGGCGTGTCCGTGCGCAACGTGAAGTGTTCCTGCCCCAACCCTTGACCGCGTTCCTCCTATGTTCCAGTTCGGGGGCATGAGCGAATCAACCCTGGCAGCCACCACGGCAAGCGACGTCGCCCGCGGCGTAGCGCGGCTGTTTGCGCGCAACGATATCTGGTGCCTCACCGAAATGCCGCTGCGCAATGGGCGGCGCGCGGACATGATGGGGATCGACGCCAAGGGGCAGGTGATCATCGTGGAGATCAAGGTCCAGCGGGGCGACCTGCTGGGCGATGGCAAATGGCCCGATTATCTCGATTTCTGCGACCGGTTCTTCTGGGCCCTGCCCCCGGGGATGGATCGCAGCCCGCTCGAAGGCGACGCATATCGCCCCGATTGCTGCGGCATCGTCGTGGCCGATGGCTATGACGGCGAAATTGTCCGTCCCGCCCCGCTCAATCCGCTGGCCGCCGCGCGCCGCAAGCTCGAGGTCGAACGGCTCGCACGAACGGCATTGCGCCGGGCGCGCGTGGCGCTCGATCCGCAATGCGCGCCCTGGGGTACGCCCGAGTAGAACTTCGCCTGTTCCCCCCGGCGCCGCGGGGGGCTAGGGTCGGCCCATGCCTTGGGCTGCCATTCTCCTGTCCGCTGCCGCCATGACCGCGATCGTGGCGCTGCGCTATCTTGCCGCCAGCGGGGCCTTCGCCTTCGTCACCGCGCGGGTGCGCCCGGGGTACCACGCACGGCTGGGCCCGCAGATCCGCCGCGAAATCGGCTGGTCGCTGGCGTCCGCGGCGATCTACGGCATTCCGGCAGGCATCGTCGCCTGGGGATGGCAGACCCACGGCTGGACCCGGATTTATACGCAGTGGGATGCCTATCCGCTGTGGTATCTGCCCGTCGCCGTGCTGTTGTACCTGCTGGCGCATGACACGTGGTTCTACTGGACTCACCGCCTGATGCACCGCCCCAAATGGTTCCGGAAAATGCATGCGGTCCACCATGCCAGCCGTCCGCCCACCGCCTGGGCGGCAATGAGTTTCCACCCGTGGGAAGCGATAACCGGTGCCGTGGCCATCCCCGCGCTGGTGTTCCTGATCCCGATCCATGTCGCCATGCTGGGCACGGTGCTGCTGATCATGACGGTCATGGGAGTGACCAATCACATGGGGTGGGAGATGTTTCCGCGCCGACTGGTTCATTCCAAGTTAGGCGAGTGGGTGATAACTGCCAGCCACCATCAGCGTCACCATGAAGAGTACAGATGCAATTACGGCCTCTATTTTCGCTTCTGGGATCGCGCCTGCGGGACCGATCGCGGGCTCAGCCCCAACGCCTGAAGAGGGCGGCGGCACTTGCCCTGATCCCGGCCGGCGCCGCGTTGGCTGGCGCGGTGCTTGCCCCCCCGGCGGGCCCGGCTGCCAGTGCGCAAGCGCCGGGGGCGACGATCACGATCACGGTGACCGACCTGCGCAGCGCCAAGGGCATCGTGCGCGCCTGCATGACTGCGGACGAACACAGCTTCCCGCGCTGCCGCGGCGTGGCGGGCGCATTCGGCGCGACGGCGCAGGCGCGCGAGGGCAGCGTCTCGTTCACCTTCCGGCACGTCCGACCGGGGCATTATGCGATCGCGCTGCTTCACGACGAGAACAACAACGGCAAGGCCGACCGCGCGCTGGGGATGATGCCCCGCGAAGGGTTCGGCTTTTCCCGCGATGCCAAGGTGCGCATGGGGCCGCCGAGCTTCTCCGATGCCGCGCTCGACCTCGGTGGGAAGGATCGCGAGCTGACCATCCGGATGCGTTACATGCTCTAGACCGCCCGCATTTGCCTGCGGCATTCGGGACCCATGGTTAATTTCCTTTACCCGATGTTTACCGCGCCAGTCGCATAGCGGCCCCCTACGAGCAGAACTCTTCGGGGACAGACGCAGTGATAGACAGGCTAGGCGGCTTTTTCGGCTCGCGCGATGTGGACGAGGACTTCGACGACGATATCGAGGACTTCGACCCCGTCCCCGAACCGCCACCCTCGCCGGTTGGCCAGGATGAGCGCCGCATGCAGGTGCGGGCTTATAATCACTGGGCAAGCCTGCTCGGCGAATTCGACTTGCCGCTGGTGGCCGACCTCGATCCCGACGCGCTGCCCGATTTCGGCCCCTATTCGGTCCTGCTCGACCTGACCGGCGACATCGACGACCCGCAACTGCGCTTCGTTGGGCGCGAGCTGGCCAGCGAAGCCGGGCTGACCGGCGCATGCCCCGCGCTGCTTTCGGCAGTGCCCGGACGCTCGGTGCTGAGCCGAATTACCGACCATTACCTGCAGATCCTTGCCAACCAGGCGCCGATCGGGTTCGAGGCGGAATTCGTCGGGGCAAGCGGTGCCGCGCTGCTGTACCGCGGGATCCTGCTGCCCTATTCGAGCGACCGCCAGACGGTCGATTTCATCTATGGCGTGATCAACTGGAAGGAAATTGCCGACCAGCATACCGCCGACGAGCTGTTGCTCGCGATCGACCAGTCGCTGGCCATGCCCGAGGAAGCCGACAGCGGCAGCGAACGCACGCTCGAAACCGCCGAAACGCTGACCCGCGCAACGCGCGAGGCAGCGGAGGCCGAAGTGCTCGAGCTGGGCGTCTCGCACGTGCTGGAGCATCGTGAAAACCTGCCGAGCCCCACCTTCGGCTCGATGATGCCCGACGCCGATATCGACCTCGATGACGAAATCGGCCTCGACGACGAATTCGCAGCCGATCTCCCGACCGCGAGCCTGCCCGCGGCAGCTGGCGGCGGTGGCCGGGTCGACGCCCTGGGCAACCGCGTCGGCGGGAACGCACCCAGCGACGATGACGGACTGGACGACAGCGGCGAGTTCGACAGCGCGATCAAGACCGCTGCCGATTACGGCCTGCCCGACTGGGACGACGAAGAGGACGAGGGCGATGTCGACTCGGTGGTCGACCCCCTGGCCGATGAAGATACGGCAAGCAGCCTGGTCGCGCTGGTCAATCGCGGCGATCGCACGAAGAAAGCGATCGACCTTTCGCTCGATGGCGGCGCGGCGATCCCGCAGGCCTTCGAACCCGCGCCCGGCATGCCCTTCGACGCCGAGGAAACTGCCGAGCCGGTGGGGGCCGAGTTCTCGATCCTCGCGGAAAAGCCCGGAGCGGCGGAGCGCGACATTTTCGTTCCCGAACACGAGGCGCCGGCCCCGCAGCCAGCCGACAGCGCCGCGGACGAACCGCCTGCCGGGCTTTACGACAGCCTCGCCGCCGCGCGCGAAATGGCGCAGGCCGCGCAGAACACCGAGGACCGCAGCCGCAAGACGCTCTACGAAGCGGTCGGACGTGCGTATGACTTCAGCCTCGCCGCGCAGGAAAATCGCGCCGACTTCGAGGCGCTGCTCAGCGACAACGGCCTGGTCCAGCAGGACCGCGCGCCGATGACCCCGGTGGTGAAGCTCGTCTTCGGGGCGGATTACGACAAGACCCGCCTGACCGAATACGCCGCCGTGCTGACCCATGCCCATCGCCGGCAGGTCGAACCGGGCGGACTGGCCAGCTTCCTGCGCCAAGCCGACGGCGGGCTGAAGGGCGTGGTCCAGGAGGAACGCCGCCTGCGCCGGGAAGAGCAGGGCAAGCCGGTCGAGGACAGCCGGGTCGTTCGCCCTGCGCTGGCGCAGAAGCTGCGCGACGCGGACGCGCTCGAAATGGCCGACCTCGAGGAACACGATGGCGCCGAATTCGCGCTGGTCATGGTGCGGCGCACGCCCGAAGGGGCGCTGCAAATCATCGGCGAAGTGCCCGACGACGTGCCGCTGGTCGAACGCGCCGCGCGCAAGCTGCTGGGCTAGCAGGGCAAAGCGGGGAAAAGGCTTGTCGGGTCCGCGCTGCTCCGGCTAGCGCCCGGCGCATGCCATTCCTTCCGACCGCCCCCGTCCGCATCCAGCCCTATCTCGGCTATCGCAACCGCGAGCGCCTGCACATTACCGCACGCGCCCTGCGCTCACGCGTCGGCAAGTTCGAGAAACGCAGCCGCTGGCGTGCTGCGAAGACGATGATTGGCCAGTTCGCCAGTCACGAGGTCGCCGACATGCCCGTCGAACTCGAGATCGCGCGGCCGGGCGCGCCGCCGCAGCGGCATCGGGGCCTGACCGACGCGGAGGGGTTCGTCCGGTTCGATATCGAGTTCGATTCCGCATGGGATTACGACGAGCACCCCGCCTGGGAAACAGTGGTCTTCCACTGGCACACCGGCGACGAAGACCAGTGCATCGATGCGCATGTCCTCGCCCCGGGCGACGATACCGGCCTGGCGGTCATATCGGACATCGACGATACGATAATCGAAACCGGCATTACCGGGGATTTCCGCAAGGTGATGCGCAATTGGCGGCGCGTGCTGATGCAGATGCCCGAAGAGCGCATCATCGTGCCCGGCGCCGATGTTTTCTACAATGCGCTGGGCGGCGGTGAGGTGCTGGCCGAAGGCGCGGGCCATGTCGGCGATCGGCAACCGGCCACGCACCGGCCGTTCTTCTATGTGTCGTCCAGCCCGTGGAACCTGTTCAGCTATCTGGTGACCTATATCCGCGGCCGCGGCCTGCCGCTGGGCCCCATCGCGCTGCGCGATTGGGGGCTCGATCGCGCGACGTTCGGTTCGTCGAGCCATGGCGCGCACAAACGCACCGCGATCGAGGGCATTCTCGGCACCTTCCCCGATCTGAAGTTTGCGCTTATCGGCGACGACAGCCAGGGCGACCTGACGGCCTTTGCCGATATTGCGCTGGCGAACCCCGGGCAGGTGCGAGCTATTTTCATCCGCAAGGTCGGCGAGACGATGAGCCCCGAGGAACTGAACGCCAAGGCCCAATTGCGCGCTGCCGATGTGCCGCTGTGGTTGGGCAACAGCTACGACACCGGTCACCAGTTCCTCGCTTCGATCGGCCTGCTGGCCGATGACGAGGCAACGGCCATCGTCGATTCGGTCGAGGCCAGCGACCCGGCGCGGAAATGAGCCGGGGCATGAAAATCCTCATCGCACTGCTCGCCGTCGCCCTGCTGGCCGGAGCGGCGCTGCTGGTGGCAATTCGCACCAACGGGCCCGCAGTGCTCAACGCGCTCGACCGGGTCATGGGCGGCAGCCGCGATGTCGCACTGGTCGCCCGGACCACCTATGGCGAACATCCCGCACAGAAGCTGCGCATCTATGCGCCCGCGGATGCGGCCGGCCCGCTGCCGGTATTCGTATTCGTCCATGGCGGCAGCTGGAGCTGGGGCGATCCCGACGATTACGATTTCGTTGCCCGCGCGATTGCGCCGGCAGGCTTCGTGACGGTGCTGGCAGGGTACCGGCTGGGCGAGGATGGGCGCTATCCCGCCATGCTCGAAGACACGGCGGCGGCGATTGCCGAAGCGGCGAGGCTGGCGCCGCAATATGGCGGCGATCCCGCGCGCATCGTGATCGCCGGGCATTCGGCGGGGGCGTACAACGTCGTTCAGGTGGCGCTGGAAGAACGCTGGCTGGCAGCCAGCGGGGTGCGCCCGGCCGGAGTGATCGGCCTGTCGGGACCATATGATTTCTACCCGTTCGACAGGCCGTCGGGCGAAGCCGCATTCGGATCGGTCGGTGCCGGGCCCGAGAGCCAGCCGATCAACCATGCGCGTGCCGATGCGCCGCCGATGCTGCTGGTCCATGGCGAACAGGACACGCTGGTCAAACCGCGCAACACCCGCGTGCTGGCGGCCGCGCTCGACCAGCTGGGCGCACCGGTCGAAACGCTGCTCTACGATTCGTTCGATCACAACGCCCCGCTGATCTCGCTTGCCAGCCCGTGGCGCGGTTCGCGCGATGTGGATGACGCGGTAATCGCCTTCGCGCAGCGGCACACCGAGGTTTCAGTTCCGGTTCAGGCTCAAACCCCCTAAAGCAGTCGCGATGCGTCTGATCGCCCGCCTGCTCGCCTTCCTTGCAGCTGCAACGCTTGCGGCTCAGCCGCTCGCCGCCCAGTCGATCCTGCGCGACGCCGAGACCGAGGCCTTTCTCGACGAGATTTCCGCCCCGCTGATCGAGGCTGCGGGCCTCGAGCCGGACAATGTCGACATCGTGCTGATCAACGATCCGTCGATCAACGCTTTCGTCGCGGGCGGACAGGCGGTCTACCTCCATTCGGGGCTGATCGACGCCGCCGACAGCGCCGAGGAAGTGCAGGGCGTGATCGCCCATGAACTGGGCCACATCACCGGCGGCCATATCCTGCGTTACGGCGAAGGCATGGCCGCGGCTTCGCGCATATCGCTGCTGTCGATGATCGCTGGGATCGGCGCCGCACTGGCCGGTGCGGGAGACGCGGCCATGGGAATCATGATGGCCGGCCAGCAAGCGGCGATGGGCAATTTCCTGTCCTTCAGCCGCACGCAGGAATCTTCTGCCGATTTCGCCGGCGCGCAATATCTGTCGGACGCGGGGATTTCGGGTCGCGGCTCGCTCGAATTCTTCGGCAAGCTGCTCAACCAGGAATATCGCTATGGGTACAGCCAGAGCGACGAAGCCGGCTTCTATCGCACGCACCCGCTGTCGGGCGACCGTATTTCCGCGCTGCGCGAAGTGTACGAAGGCGATCCCGCATGGGAGCGTCCGCCCGATCCGCGCAACCAGGCGAATTTCGAGCGGGTGAAGGCCAAGCTGACCGGCTATATCTCGAAGCCTTCGGTGACGCTGCGCAAGTATCCGGAAACCGACCAGTCGATCCCGGCGCTCTATGCACGCGCCTATGCCTACCATTCGAACGCGCGCGTAGATCTGGCGCTCGATGCCGCCGACCAATTGCTCGCCAAGGACCCCGCGGATCCCTATTTCCTCGAGCTCAAGGGCCAGGTCCTGCTCGAATCCGGGCGTCCGCACGAAGCGCTCGATCCGCTGCGCCGCGCCACCGCGATGACCAATGCGGAACCGCTGATCGCCAGCCTCTTCGGGCATGCTCTCATCGCCACCGAGGACGACGGCAATTTCGAGGAGGCGGAACGCGTCCTGCGCGCCGCAGTGGGCCGCGATCGCCGCAATCCCTTCGCCTGGTACCAGCTCGGCGTGGTCTATGCCGCGCGCGGGGATACCGCGCGGGCCCGGCTGGCCTCGGCCGAACAGCAGGTGATGAACCGCCAGTACGGGCTGGCCCTGCGCAGCGCGCAGGCGGCCGAATACGGGCTCGAGCACGGCACCCCCGACTGGATCCGTGCACAGGATATCGGCATGCAGGCGCGCGCGCTGCTCGAACGCCAGTGCGAAATGGAACGCGGCCGCGATTGCGCGCCCGGCTGAAGCGAACAAGGGGCACCATGAAGAACCATCTGCTGACTGCGCTGATCGCGCTGGGATGCGGCTTTGCGGGTGCGGCCCTGTGGTCGCTATCGGGGCTGGGCCATGACCAGACCCGCGAATATCTGATCGCCAATCCGCAGATCCTGCCCGAAATGAGCGAAGCCTATCAGCGCCAGGAAAGCCAGGACCGGCTGGCGGGCATTGCGGACGAGGTGCGCGAGCCATTCCCCGGGGCGGTGCTTGGCAATCCGGACGGCGGCACGGTGCTGGTCAAGTTCACCGATTACGGCTGCACCTATTGCCGCCAGTCGATTGCCGCGATCGACGAACTGATCGCAGGCGACCCCGATCTGAAGGTGGTGATCCGCGAATGGCCGATCTTCGATGGCAGCGAACAGGCCGCGCGCATGGCGCTGGCCGCAGCGAAGCAGGGCAAGTATCCTGCCTTCTACCACGCGCTGTTCGAACAGGGCCCCCCAAGCGATACCACGATCGCCCGGGCTGCGCAGATCGCCGGCCTCGATATCGAGCAGGCCCGCGCCTTCGCTGCGTCGGATGATGCCACCGGCGAACTGGCGCGCAACATGGCGCTGGCGCGCACGCTGCAGTTCACCGGCACGCCGAGCTGGGTGGCCGGTGGCGAGACGATCCAGGGGCTGGTCCCGCCCGAGCGCCTGGCCGAAGCGCTGGCCGCCGATAGCTGACCGCTTCGCAGCAGCTATTCCTGTTCGAGCGCCTTGGCATAGGCCGAGGCAAGCGGACGGGCCATCACCCGGCGCACCATCGGTTCGAAGAATTCGAGCGGTTCGCTGTCGTAATCGGGATCGAAGGCCGCCTGGTCGTATTTCTCGCAGAACAGCCGGCACGCTTCGTAATGCGGGTGACCGGTGAACTTGTCGCGCGCGTTCTGGTCCATGCCGAGGAAGTGGAAGTAGTAATACCCCTGGAAGGCGCCGTGGTTCTGGCAGATCCAGTGCACTTCCTCGCTGACGAAGGGCTTGATGATCGACGCGGCCACCTCGGGGTGGTTGTAGCTGCCCAGCGTGTCGCCGATATCGTGCAGCAGCGCCATCACCACATATTGCTCGTCCCGCCCGTCGCGGTGGGCGCGCGTGGCGGTCTGCAGCGAATGTTCCAGCCGGTCGACCGGGAAGCCGCCGAAATCGCCGTCGAGGAGCCTGAGATGGTCGAGCACGCGGTCGGGCAGCCCCTTCGCGAAGGCACGGTATTCGCCGCCGATGATCGCCCAGTCGTCGGCTGTGCCCTGTTTCATTTCGCGGAACTTGGCGCGTCCCGGTCCCGCTTCGTCGATAGTTTCCTGCACGCCCATCGCGTCTCTCCCTCGCTTCGGCTGTCACCGACGGTGTAGCGGCTGGCGCAATTCGCTGCAATTGCGCTAGGGAGGGTGGCTCATGGCCGTTTTGCCCATTCGTCCTACGCCGTTCTTCGCCAACAAGAACCAGGCGTTCTGGAACCTCCAGCTGGCCGGCTGGGGCGGGGCGACGATGCTGCGCGGGATGTCGGCGCTGGCCAATGGCCAGTCGCCCGACCGGCTGGTGATCATCCTGATCGCCACGATCACGGGCTTCTCGCTCAGCCTGATCCTGGCGGTGGCGTACGGCCGGCTGATCCGCCAGCGGCCGCTGGTTACCTGGGGCGCCACCGTGCTGGTGCTGGCTGCCGCGACCGCGGTATACGCCTTCATCGACAGCTGGGTGCTCGATGTCGCCGGCGCTTCGGCAGGCAGCGCGAGCTTCGCCAATCTGTTCGTCGGGATCTACTTCATCGACCTGACACTGCTCGGCGCATGGTCGGCGCTCTATTACGCAATCAATTTCTTCCTCCAGGTCGAGGAACAGGCCGACCGGCTCGAACGGCTCGAAGCGCAGGCGACCAGCGCGCAGCTGGCCATGCTGCGGTATCAGCTCAATCCGCACTTCCTGTTCAACACGCTCAATTCGATCAGCACGCTGGTCCTGCTCAAGCAGAGCGAGACCGCCAACGCCATGCTGACCCGGCTGTCGAGCTTCCTGCGCCACACGCTGGTGACGCAGCCGGGCGGTAAGGTGACCGTGGCGCAGGAAATGGAGACGCTGCAACTTTATCTCGGCATCGAACAGATGCGGTTCGAGGAACGACTGCGGTCCAGCTTCCGGATCGAACCCGAAGCGGCCAAGGCGGAACTTCCCGCCATGCTGCTGCAACCGCTGGTCGAGAACGCGATCAAATACGGCGTCAGCCCCCAGGAGGAAGGCGCCGAGATCGACATCGTGGCGCAGGTCGTCGGACCGCGGCTGCGCGTGACCGTATCGGATACCGGCCCGGGCATGACCATGAACAGCGTCGAGGATGGCCTGCCCGCGGTGCGCCACACCCATGCCCGCCGCGATTCGACCGGGGTCGGCCTGGCCAATATCCGCGACCGGCTGGCCCAGGCTTACGGCGAGGAACACCGCTTCGAGATCCGCTCGCCCGAAAGCGGTGGGTTCTCGGTCCTGATCGAACTGCCTTACGAAACCAAGGAATCCCCTGCGTTAAGCGAGGCGCAAGCCGCACCCGCGCAGGCGCTGTCGCAGAAACCCTCGGCACCCCCGGCCGTTGTACCCTCACCCCTACCCCCGAAAGCACCCCAGACGACATGACCATCCGCACCATTCTCGTCGACGACGAAAAGCTCGCCATCCAGGGTCTCCAATTGCGCCTCGAACCCTTCGAGGACGTCGAGATCATCGACACCTGCCAGAATGGCCGCGAGGCGATCCGCGCGATCAAGACGCAGAAACCGGACCTGGTTTTCCTCGACATCCAGATGCCCGGCTTCGACGGTTTTTCGGTTGTGCAGGGCGTGATGGAAATCGACCCGCCGCTGTTCGTCTTCGTCACGGCGTTCCAGGAACATGCAATCCGTGCCTTCGAGGCGAATGCGGTCAATTACCTGATGAAACCGGTCGACGAGGACAAGCTCGCCGATACGATCGAACGCGTGCGCCAGCGGCTGGCGGAAAAGAAATCCACCGAGGAAGCCGAAAAGCTCAAGAGCGTGCTTTCCGAGGTCGCACCCGAAGCTGCGGAGAATCTCGCCGGGGAAGATCCCGAAGCGGCCAGCCGGTTCGAAAAGCTCATCAACGTCAAGGACCGGGGGCAGATCTTCCGGGTCGAAGTCGGCACGATCGAGCATATCGAGGCCGCGGGCGATTACATGTGCATCTATACCGGCGACAATTCGCTGATCCTGCGCGAAACGATGAAGGATCTCGAACGCCGCCTCGACCCGCGCAAATTCCAGCGCGTTCACCGCAGCACGATCGTCAATCTCGACCAGGTGCGGCAGGTCAAGCCGCACACCAATGGCGAATGCTTCCTCGTGCTCGAATCGGGTGCGGAGGTGAAGGTCAGCCGCAGCTACCGCGACGTCGTCGCGCGGTTCGTGCACTGACTTGCTTTTCGGCCCCGCAACTGCGGGGCCGTCCTCGACGCTGTCCCTCCGCTTCGCTACGGGCGTCTGCGGGCGGGCGGTCGCCCTTGCCGGGCCTCACCCGGCCCGTTCTGGAGCGATCACTGTGACATTCAATCTCGACGGTTTTGACCTCGACGCCTTTGTCCGCAATACGCTGGCGGAGGACCTCGGCGTGGGGCTTTCGGGCGGCGGCCGCGACGTGACCAGCGAAAGCGTCATCCCTGCCGATGCCCGCTTCGCCGGGGTGATGGACACGCGCGATGCGATCGAGGTGGCGGGACTGGGCGTGGCCGAAGCCTTCTTTCGCGCACTCGATCCGGACATGAAGATAGAAATCGTGGTCGCCGATGGTGAAAGCGTGCCCGCGGGCACCGACCTGATGCGCCTTGAAGGCAATGCCCGCGCCATGCTGACCGCTGAACGCAGCGCGCTCAACACGGTGCAGCATCTTTCGGGCATCGCCACGATGGTGGCCCAATACGTGCGCGCGATGGACAATCCCGACTGCACCCTGCTCGATACGCGCAAGACCATCCCGGGCCTGCGCCACCTGGAGAAATACGCGGTGCGCATGGGCGGCGGCGCGAATCACCGGATGGGGTTGTGGGATGCGGCGATGATCAAGGACAACCACGTGCTGGTCGCCGGATCGGTCGGGGAAGCGGTTCGCCGTGCGATTGCCGCCGGGGTT
>Ga0208794_1000601_pt1 | contig 21774 bp, 22 predicted proteins | sample 32_taG_FD_184106 | JGI IMG/M metagenome (GOLD analysis project Ga0208794, IMG submission 184106) | Marine viral communities from the Gulf of Mexico - 32_GoM_OMZ_CsCl metaG (SPAdes) (version 2) | ecosystem: Environmental > Aquatic > Marine > Oceanic | place: Atlantic Ocean: Gulf of Mexico... | reverse complement strand
AAGCCCATACAGTGCGCTACCTTTGTCTTGTAGTAGGTTATATAGTCTAGGAGCAAGTCGGCCACTGTACGCCCTCTCAGCACGTTCTAAAGAGGGGTAACGTGCTGGCCATACTCTCATCTCATACCCACGAGAAAGTAGTACGTTGTACAAACTCATCTCGTTTTGAGGTGTTCCTAGATAGATAATCTTACCATTAGGCTTGAGAACAGCGTCAAATTCCTTGACAGTTTCACCTAATTTCTCACGCATCATGTGTGTCATAGAGTTGTTAGGTACTTCTACGTCATCAGCGATAATAATATCAGCACGAGAACCAGTAAGCTGTCCAGTAACACCCACACTCTTTACAGATGGGCTACCAGATGCTTTAGCAGGTGCGACATCAAAGGCAATCTTTGACCATCTTTGACCTTCTTTAGCTACTAAGTGCTGGCATATAGGCAGTTCTGAAATAATACGCTGTGTAAACGTAGAAAAGTCATCAGCACGTGCTTTAGACGCTGACACAACCATAAACTTTAGCTGTGGGTTCAGCAACAACTGATGTACTACGTATGCAGCAGTGATGTAGGACTTACCTACACCACGAAATGCCTCGATAATACAACGCTTAGGACTGTCCTGTAGATAGTTAGCTATGTCATACTGTACTGGAGTAGGTTCAGGTAGTCCTAAATGCTGCCACACAAGATAGGTAAAGTTCCTAAAGTCTCTCAGTGGCTCTGGTATTTTATTCACTGTATACTCTCTGCTACCTCAAAAGGTAAATCTTTTAACAGGTTATCCATTGGACTGTCTGCCATAATAGCATCGAGACTAGCCCCATTGTCTTTGAGAAACTTGACAGCTACTGACAACTCTGACGCTGTAGCCTCACCACTACGTACACGTAACAACAGTTCTTGTGTTATAGCATCGTGCAAATCGTCAATCTGTTGTTTTTTATTCATTGCCATTCTCCTGTGCGTATCTGCTCAGTGACATCTACAGCACGTTGACCTACCTGTTCAGCCCAACGACTTTTAAGAAACTCGTCTGCTGCCATATCGTATTTTTTTCCCTTTAGCAGAGCCATTGCGTTTACGAATTTGGAGACTGTTCCTATCCCTACGTTGAAGGTGAAGTTGATAAGGGCTGCGAAACGTACCTCGTCTAATTCCAACGTCCACGGAAAGCGTTCCTTCAGTTGGCCTACTGCCCTCTGTATATCGTTTTGTAACAGTATCTCTGCTTCCTCTTCGGAGATACCTACGTCTTCCAGATTTCTCCCAACGCCTATGGTCAACTTGTCTGATGTACATTTGTATGGTGTTAGCTTAATGCCCTCATGTCGTTTTAGTTGTTCAATCAGTTCTGTCATTGTAACTTATTTCCATCTACCAGTATTCTGCTCTAATATAAGTTTCATCTTAGCTAGTTCAACTTCTAACTCTTGTACCCTAGCTACTGTATCCTGAACTGTCTTAGGTGGTTGAAAGTTATCAATCCACGTATCGTTCTCTTCAACCTCTGCCATAGTTAGCTCAAGATTGTGTTCTAAGAAAGATATGCGTTCTGTCAAACCAAAATATACCCAAACAGAAACAGCAGTAAACGCAATCATACTGACTAAATTACGTAGTGGAATAGTTATCTCACTACCCTCGTTTAATCGTGTTACTGCCTCTCTTGGCATCGTTATAATCCTCTCTTATTGGAGATTTGTATGGCACTCTTCTTTTTCTGTTTTTTAATCTACGAAAATCAAAAAATCTTTTTAATCTATTTCTTCGTGCCTGACTAGCTGTTGTTCTTTGTGAGTGGTCAAATACCATTTTACTTACTATTTATTCTATGAACAATGTTAATTGCTGTATTAATCCAAACACCTGTTAAAACTAGTAGGTGTATAATTAGTTCAACATGGGTAATATCCAATTTTTATATACCTCTCCTGCACAACCACAGTATGTGTTTAATATAGCCATTCCCACTACGTAGCCTAACCATATTAGTACAAGACCTGCGATTGGATATATTAAATACTTCACTTTTTACCAAACATCTTTGTTGCACCTTTAATGCCAAAGCTTGCTGATACAATTACACCTAGCGTATATTTGTACCAATCTGGTGTCATAGCAAGAGCTTCAAAACCACGTTCTACATACTCTACAGTAAAGGGCAAAAAGCAAAGCAACAGAGGAATGGAAAACAAAATTGTTAAATACTCGTCCTTCCAGCTTCCGCTAGAATTTTTTTGAGCAGCTACATCCCAATCTATTTCACCAGCTATCTGCTTTTCCATAATAGTTGTTTCAGCTTCAATCTGTACTAGCTTCTGCTTTGCTTTAGCTTTCTTGGTTTCTACATAACCACCAATAGCATCAGAGGCAACACCCATCAAACCTTGTACAAGTAAATTTATCATGTTGCCTCACCTTTACTTTCTAAACATTTGTATTGAACAGCAAGCATTTGTGGTAGCTGACTTGTAATGTCAGAGCTTAATTCTACTGCTCTTATCATACATTGTTCCTGCGTGTCATGCAAGCCTCTTACATCTTTTAAGGCCACACATTCTTTTGTTATCACGTTACACATCAGTACAAATGTGGTAAACATTAAATTATCCTCTCGTTGCTAGGTAGAAAAAGAACGCAAAATACAATACTAAAGCTCCAAACACTATTGTTAATCCTGATATGGTCAAAAGCTCTATCAATTTTTTTCGTTTCTTTATTCTTTCTTCTTGTTCTAATTGTCTGCGTTTTCTTGCTTCAGCTTGAAACTTAATCCAATCTTGCCAAAGACCAGCACGTCCATAAAGCTGCATAGTTTCACGTAGCTGGTTCTCTTGTTTACGTACCTTTTCAAGTGCCATAAACTCTTCTAAGTCATCGCCAGCACTACCGCCTACCTTATTCCAAAACGAGTTTTTCTTCTTATGCGCTTTTTTCTGAAGAGTATCCTTTGCTGTAACAAAGTCTGTTATAGCTTTACTACAATCAACCAACTCACGTCCATTACTCAGAGTTTGTTTTATAATAGCAAAGGCGGCATTACAAGCTGCTAATTCAGCTAACACCCTCTACTTTCCTTTCCAAAAGAACTCGTATATTTTAAAAGCTAGGTAGATTATTGATAGTACCCCTACAGTTAAGGCTACCCACTCGTTGAGAGCAGGAAGCCACAAGGGGGCAGAAACACCCCCTGTAGCTATTGCTATGTCACTCTGGTTCATCCTACATAAACCTTACTGTGATTTATAAGTTGATAATTTGTGCCACTGTTTGTTGTTTCAAACTCAAGGAAATGTCTGTAACTTCTTGAGAAGTGACCGACATCACCAGTAACACTACTAGGCAAAGTAGGTCTGTAACCTGTGCCACATTCTATTAAATAGTTATTTGAATACGCTTCGTAAGTCCCAAGCATTATTACGTCATTGGCAATCCAACTAGCGGCTCTTACAAAGTTTGCATCACCACCAAAAGTGTACGTTAGCTTATAGTCGGCAGTAGTATATGAAGCACCAGTCAGAGTGTAAGGAGTGTTTGAGGTGTTTACAACAACGATTGCGTTTGGAGATGTCTGTTGCCAACCAAAAAGCCTCTTACCATTTTTACCCCATAAAAGAGCACCTAATCCACTAGAGGTAAACTGAGTGTAATGACCAAAATTAAAAGCAGTAGTATATGAGTTTGCTCTGAAAGCACTTGTAGTAAATTGAGTTAAATCATCGCCAGAAGTACCAGCGAAAACTATTCTAGTACCGTCAGGGTTTGTGACAAGATGCGAAGGGCCACTGTCAAGGGAAGAAATACTTGAAGATTCAGCACTAGCATAAGTACTAAGGTCATATCCAGTGTTAAAACTTAAACTCCAATATTTGTCGGTGGTGCTACAAATGGTGTTAATTCTAGTGCCGTCAGAATTTACAATTATCCCTCTTGGCGTTCCAATACCCAAACTACTTGCGTTTACGCCATTACTAAGACCATTCAAATTGTTAATTCTTAGTACTTGTGTTTGGGCGTCAAACGGTTGTGCGCTTGATAAGTCGTATGGGGAATTTAGGTCAAGCTGTATAATACTATCACTACCATACCAAGCACCTATAAAACCAAGACCGTTGTTATAAAAGTGCATACCACTTAACTGAAGATTGCCGAGATTTAATGTCATGTCAGCAACCCATGTATCTGTGTCGTTTACAGATGATTCACTGCTGTCGTAGCTAGGAATAAAGGTGTAGATAAATCTCTTAGTTGTAGGTGCGTTAGTAAATGAGAGGGTAGTATTACCTGTTAAAGTTCCAGCATCATAGTAATTAGTATTACCACTTAAATCTAAAGAAACACTACCAGTGCTTCCTACGGTTGTTTTAGTGTGACCTCCAGAAGATGCGTTAGTAAGCCGACTTGCATCAAACGCACCACTAGTAATTTTAGAAGCTGGTAAATCTGGTATATCTGATTCAGTAAAACCACCAGAAATAATATCAGCTAAATCTCTTGCTCTAGTCATTTATTACTCCTTATGGTTTTGTAGGCCACACAACAGTACGAGCATTGTTGTGTGTATTGGTTATGTCACGCAATGCTTGGCGATAAGTTACATAAGCATCTTTGATGGAAGAGGGGACATCTGCCCCCTGCGTCCAATCTGTTTCCGCTAGTTTTTTATCACGTTCTACACGCAACTGTCTCATCGCTCTTTCTGCATCAGTTCCGTCTGCGGCTTCTTCAGCTTGCCTTGCGGCAGTTTCTTCAGCAGTCATTTCAACTTCTGCACCAAGCACCTTTGGATTTATGTCATCAGACATATTATTAAAATCTATTACAAACTTACTCATGTTGCTTGTATCCCATAAACTTCTACTTCTGCTTTGGCTACGTCACCGCTACTAAAGAAAAACTGTACACCACCTATGGCTTGAGCATTACTATTGTTCATCATGCCATAAAAATTGCCACCAGAAGCGTTGTTAGTATTATAATGTCCTACAACAAGCCCTTGCATAGTTGGCGGTACTTTCTCAATGTCTGTGCTTGCAAAGTTTCTATTCTGTAACTTTAAATCAGCTATTACACCCTCAAAGTTAGCAGAGCCAATACTACTACCTGTTAGTTCCATATAGGTATTGTTATCACTACTTGAATCGCCACCGTCTGTGCCACGATAATACGCATAAGTATTAGCCAATGATATTGGATTACCAGAAGTATCAAGATACCTTGCTCTTAAATATACAGTATCGTTTACAGGATGGCAGTTTAGATGAATTACAAAAGTATCAAAAGTTGCTGGCAAGTTAGATATAGTAATGCTTGAAGTTGCCGATGTAATACTTGTTGTATACAGAGAACAATACCCTAGCGTGCCAGCTGAGATATTTGGCAGAGTTACATGGGTGTGCTGTGTAGGTGTTTCCCAAAATAACCTACAGAAATTACTTGTTCCTCTGTGGTCTTCCCAATGTAATATCTGTTCAGATTCAAAATATAAAAACTTGTTACTAGTGTTGGGATGATACAGACGCATGGTGTTGCCTTGCGCTGAAAAATACAAACTACTGTCTTCTGTAGCATTAGTCACATCGTATGCATCTGCATAAATTTGTGCGTAAACTTCATCGTTATCTGCACTGTCTTTACCGACAAATTGTATTCTACCTAACAAATCATTATCTGCTGGACTTGCACTATTCCGTTTTAATTTAAGGATAGGATTTGTAGAAGAACTAGCATCATCACTTACAATATTAACAGTATCTGTATTTAGATTAACCTCACCAAAACCATTGGCAGTAACATTTATGTTACCATTACTTCCACCAACAATAGAGTGAGTGCCTACGTTAAGGTCACCACCAAGTTCAGGTGAAGTATCTGCTACCAAATCTGTATTTATACCTGTTAGGTTTGCACCTGAAACTGCTGGTAATGTCGCAGGGAACGTAGCATCAGGAAGTGTTCCTGTAAGATTACCTGCTGGTATAGAAGTAAGATTAGTAGCAGAGGCTGCTGGAAGTGTTGCTGGAAAACGTGCATCAGGTATTGTACCAGATGTTAAGTTTGAAGCACTGATGTTACCTACGTTAAATATTCCATAGGCTACCATATCAACAGTATCGCCAGAGCCAGCCGCAGTTCCTAATGTTACAGTTGTACCGTTTGTTGCTGTAAAGTCGGCAGGGGCTAACTTAACACCGTTTAGATAAACATCTACAAAGCCAGCATCGTATGTAATTGGGAACACAGTTGTTGAGCCATCATAGCTACCAGACGCAGTACCTACTGTGTAAGTCTGACGTTCAAACGTACCATTAGTTATTGAAGCTGTGGTTGCATTTACCCAACTTGTACCATTGTAATATCTTAACTGATTATCAGTTGTATTGAAGAACAAATCCCCTTCATCAAGTGATGTAGTAGGGTCACCTGTTCCTATCCTATACCTTTCCCCAAAGGTGTTTATTGACCCAATACTTCCAGCTACTGAATTAATGTTTGTCAAAGCATCAGCAACGTCATTTAAGTCAGAAACATTCTGTGCTGTAGCCATAGTGTTCAAGTCAGAAACAAAATCGCTAGTAGCTAATAAGTTTAGGTCATTGATAACATCAGTCGTTGCTAGTGTGTTTATGTCATTTACGATGTCTGTCGTTGCTAACGTATTTAAGTCTGACACAATATCAGTGGTAGCAAGTGTATTCAGGTCTGATACAATATCAGAAGTAGCCAGCGTATTGATGTCGTTGATTACATCAGTGACTGCAACAGTGTTAAGGTCTGATACAAAGTCAGAAGTAATCAAAGACGCCTTACCAGCTACTGTAGTAATATCAGTAGATATGTCAGCTAGTGTATCCATGTCTGCACGAACAGAAGCTGGTGCAAGTGCGTTCATATCAGAAACAGCTTGGGCTGTACCTAAGTTACCTATTTCTGTAGCAAGTCCAGCAACAGTAGATATATTGTTTGTTGGGCTAATCTGACCAGCAACTAATCCAATATCTGTTGCGTCTGCGGCTACATTTGTAACATCTGTGGCAATACCTGCTACAGTGTTAATATTTGGTAAGTTTGTAGAGATGAATTGCTTATTTACAGCATCCGTATTATTTACAGGGTCTGCTACGTTCTTGATTACTTTGTTCTGTGCGTTAAACTTACCATCACTATCCAAAGCAATAGAATCGTTAGCTTTATCAATAGCTTCCTGTGCAGCTCTAAAGACCTGAATATTAGAATTATCCAAGTCTTCTTCTGTTAGCACTGAGCCAGAAGCAAAGTCCACGTCACGTGCTGTAAGGTCTGTAGTCCTGCGTACCTGTACGAGTGAACCTGAGGCTACAGGAGATGTTAACTGCACTGTTGAAGTAGAAGGAAAAGTAAGGCCAGTTTGTGCCACACCATCTACAGTCACACTGATTTCAGACTCAGCAGTGTAGTCAAAAGGGATATTAAAAGTATCCGTAGTGTTATTTGTTGGTTCGTAGTTTTGATATGAAAAAGGCATTTCTTTTCCTCTTATATTTCGTCAATGATGTAACTTTAGATTAATCTGCTCCAAACTTAGCTGAAAGATAATTTAATCCTTGATTTATGCCATAAATTTTAGCCATAGGAATAGCATTTTTAAATGTTCTCAGTTCTGTTTCAGAAAATTTACCATCTGAAATATCATCACCTACTCCTAAAAAAGCCTGAAAAATATTATAGGCTGGTGGGGTAAATCCATTACCTGTACCAGTAGCTGTTCCTGTTATCATTTGAAAAACAAGTGCAAATATAGAAGCAGCTCCTACTTGACTAACAGCCCCCATAGTAAATCTATCCCAAGCCATCTGTCTTTTAATATATTCTTCAGCATCACTTCTGCCAGCAGCATTTAGTTGTACTCTAGTAGAATATAACAAAGAACCCCATAGCATAGAAGCAGTCATAAGTTTTGTTATAGCTATAGCTTCTCCTGTCATAGCTCTTCGTCCTAGACGTGCTGTCTGTTGCTCAAGAGCAGCTAAAGGAAATGAAAGAAACTGTCCAAATATTTGACCAACAGTAGAACGTAACACATAGTTCATAGAACCTATGTTTACTTCTTGAACATTCTGTGTAGTTTCTCTTAACAAAGACATAGTCCAAACTTCAGCAGCTTCTTTATCTGCCCACTTGTCTACGTTCATGTGTTCCCATTCCCCATCAGGCCGCATTTTTGCTCCTGTTTTAGGGTCATTTATAGCATTAAAAATACGTCTAGTCATTACAGGGTCAATGCCTAACTGTAACATTTTTGTATCACTAAATGGATTAGTATTTTTCTTTGCTGCATTAATCCACTGTTCAGTATAATTAAACATTGTTAATCGTCTGTTATAAGCTGTAACAGGAAGCAAACCACTACCTATGGAAACTGCTTTAGATATTTTACCCAATATCTCATCCCACTTAGTAGTTCTAAAAATACTAGGTTCTAATGCAGATTCAGCATCAAAACGAGTAGCACGATTAACAGAAGCTGTAAGAATTTCTTCACCCTTACCACCTGTAATAAATACTAACTCTCTTAAAGCTTTAGAATCTAGTTGACCATCTGAAGCTCTTTTGTAAAACTCTCTTAATTTAGACATACTTTTAAAATTAGTTCTAAGAGAATATTCTAAAATAGAGTTCATAATTTCCATTAAAGCAGATAGTCCAGCCATAGGCATCATAGCTGCATAAGTCCACTGCTTCATTCTGCGAGTGGCTAATTTTATTGATTCTGGTGCTGTATCTTTTGCTCCTAGTCTACCTGTCATGCCATCATACATAAACTGTAAAGCTTTAATTTCTTCAGTTGTATTTGTAAAACCTTTCTCAGCAGCGTGGTCTGTAATTTTTTTTAAAACATCATCCCAAGAACTACCTACAACATTAGTATCAATGCCAACTTTTGCCAAGCCGTATGCACCAGCCATTTGAAAGTTATAAGCGTTTTGAATAGTCTGAATATTGTTTTCTAGTAGGTCAGTAAACCGTAATGTTTGAATATTGCCGTTTACATCTACTGCATCAATAGTAGACATCTCATTTAGAATAACACGAGGCTGTGTACGTTTGTGTTTTCTAACTGTAGCGTCTTTGCTTAAAAAGTAAACAGCGTCATTAATTTGGTCTTCTTTAATTCCAGCAGTAAGCATAGCTTGTTCTAATTCTTCAACATCAAAAGGTCTACTAATCATAGTAGCTCCTGATGAGTAAGGTCTGCTAAGTACTGTTTTAGTGTAACCAGAAGCCATAGCATCTATGTAATTTTTTACGTCTTCTGTTGTAGCTGCCTTGCCTGTTCTTCTAGCTATACTAACTGCAACTTCTTCAGCTATATCTGGTTGTGCTTCTATTATAGCTTTTCTTACTAGAGCAGTTACAATAGTTAAACTTTCTTGCATACCAAATCTGCGCCTTACAGCATCAATACCCTCATCTGAAAACAAACGAGCAAGATAAGTACTTGGGTCAATCCTAGTATTTGTTAGAAGTTCTGGCGTAAAACCAGCAACATTAGCTTTGATATTATCTTCTAAAAATCTTCTATTAGCAGCAATAACTTTATCAGCTACCTCTCTTATTTCAGGTGCTACGTTTTTATCGTTAGCCCTAATAGCCATAGTTACTGCTTCATCAAAGTCTTCCTGTTTTCCACCTGTTCTTTTCTTCCAAGCTTCAAAAGGTTTCTGATAAGCTATTTCAAATTCATAAATACCTTGACCTTCACGCATCATTTTGTATTCAGTTGCTGTTGCATCAACAGGTGGAATAGAACCTGTCTCAGGGTCAGGTGAATGTCCTCTACTAGTTAGTCCTATTTTATCTGTGAAGTACCTAGTAAAAGCGTTCTTTGATTTCATGCCTTTTGATTGAGAAGAAAACCAACTACGTACAGCAGTAAACGCATCATCTTGTATAGGAGCAGCAGCCGCAGCTTTAGCTTCGTCTAGATTTGTGATTGGTGAGTTTACGTCTATTTCATCAGCTAACATTCTAGAAGCTTCTGCATCTTCCAATGCTTTTTGTGCTGTAACAGGACTATCTACACTATCAAGAAACTCTAGCTCATTAGATGTTAAAGGTTTACCAGATTCATAATCTTTTAGCAAAGTTTGATATTGTTTTTTTCTTCGCATTGCTGTAGTAACACTAGATATACTACCTGTTAATATAGTAGAAGCAGCCATCGCAATAGCTACATCTCCACCAGTAATGTCATATTTATCTGTTGCTCTTATTCCTTCAAATAAACCAGCTTCAGCAGCACCTACACCAGCACCTATTTTAAAAGACCTTCCAACGCTATAAGCTTTTTTACCTAAAGCTAGACCACCAACTTGGGGTGCTATTGTAGATGTTAAACCTATTGCAGCAAGCTCTGGTAAATCTGTTAAAGCTGCTACAATAGTTGCTGTTGTACCTTTACCGCCAGCACTAGCAAGAAGTTCTCTGTTTGCTTGAGTTTTCTTATGGTTCTCTGCTAATGCTTGGGCGGCAGAAAGGCTTTTATTTATGGCTGTGTCTGTTACTTCTTGTATTGCCCTTGTATCAGTTAATCCTTCTGTTAGGCTTTCCATCAACTCAGGGGTCATTTCTTTAACAGGTTCGTATGAATTATCTGTCATGCGATTAGCTAAAGAAGCGATACTATTTAGTATGCTGTTTTCTTTTGCAGCAATTCCATACAAGAAATTAAAGCTGTGGTCAGGTGCGTGACGCTCCCTAGCAAGCTCTAGTTCTCTAAGTTCATCTCCTGTCGTATATTTTACAACAGGGGTAGGAACTTCTGTAGATATGTCAAAGCTGTCAAACAACTTATCCATAGGATTTAGAACTTCATTCTCAGCCATAAGTTTCCTCGTCTATTGGTTTTCTTTTACTATCTGTAACAAAGCTAGTACAGCATGAGCTATCTCGCCTTGCTCGTTAATAGTAATACCTCTCTCAGTTAGTTTCTTACTATACAATCCAGCTTTTTCAAGCCCTAATTCTTTAGCTACACTAGGGTCTAGTTGTTTTAGAGCTTTAGTTGCTTTAGTAATAGCTTTCTTATCTGTTAGAGTTTTTCTCTGTGAAGACACAAGCTCGTCAAATCTCTCAGATGATACTTTTTCTTCTATAAACTTAGTAACATCTATAAAGTTGGTTACACCTACAGCTTCTAAGGCTTCTCTAACAACAGGTATTTGTATATCTTCCCTAACAGCAGAAGCTTCTGGTGGTAAGCTTGCAAGATAAGCTTCTCTATCCGCTATGGCTTGTGCTTCGTTTTCAATACGTTTTGCCTCTTGTTCCTCTTTAGCTTTTTGGAAACGTGCTAAAGCTTCAGTGCTTGTTGTATCAACAAACGCACCTTGTCCAGCAGCTATAGCTCCTAACTGTTGTAACAGTAATTTTTCTTCAGAGGTAACACCAGCAGCATAACTAATCTTGTCTTGTGTCTCACTTAATATTCTTGCCTTAACTGTTTCAAGAGGTAAGGTAAGTAAATCATTGTAAGACAAATTTAAGATAGGATTACGTTCTGCGTTCTCGTTAGTAATAACTACTTGAGCCATATTAGCGTTAGTAGGATGTCCTAAGATTACAAGGTCTGCATCTTCACCTGCAATATCAACCATATAATCAGGGAAACCCTGTATATCGTGGATAGCAGTTACTAGTTGTTTCATTCTAGCAGGATTAGCAGCTAGTCTTTGTTGGTCTGTGTTTCTTTTAAGTATAGCAGTTTTAGTACCATTGTAACCTTCGCTAATTAAAAAGTCATTTACAGCGTATTTAATAACACTAGGAAGAGCTTGTTTCTTAGTTTTGCCAAATACTTCTATCTCTGTTTTTAACAAAGCTTCAAAATATAAGCGTAAATCAGGACTATTCAGAACATCTTCAAAAGCTGTTTGGTTAGGTAAAAGTGTTCTTTCCAAAGTAACAGCTTCTGTTATTTCTTCATCAGTTATAGAAACACCTTTACTAGGATATAAAGGTTTTTGTATAAGTTTTACTGCTTTAGCTAAAGGCATATCCATATCTCTAACCAAAGTAGATAGATGTCTAAGTCTAACATTCATGTCACTGTCTTCAGAAAAAGCTACATCAGTATAACCAGCACTGTAATCGTTCATAGTTTCATACATAGTTAATGCTTTATCTACTAATTGTAAATCATCTTCATCTAACTCTTCACCAGCAGTAGATGTTAAAGCTTGTGTTACCACAGTATTAGTTAGTACTCTTTGTACTTCTACAGGTAACACTCTGCGAGGTAAATAAAAATCCTTAATCTTCCTATCAGCATGATTAGCTACAGCTTCAGCTTTAGCAACTTGTCTTTTGTTATCTACATCTTCCTCTAGACCCTCAGGAATATCACCAACAACGTCTAGTACTTCATCATATTCTTTATCAATACGAGCAAGTTGTAAGGATAATTCATTGGCAGCTTCTTGTTCATAAGCAGCTTGTATTTCATCCTCAGATATTTTAACAGTTTTTCCTGTAGCTTCGTCAGTATATTCTAAGTTACTTAGTAGAGAAGAATCACGTATAGTTTTAAACTTAGTAAGACGCTCTGCTAGAAAAGCGTTTTTATTAGCTTGTAGGTTTTGTTCTTCAAACTGTTTGTTATACTTTTCTAGCTCATCAAATATCCTTTGAGTTTCATCAGTGTACTGAGACTTGTTTAATGAACCATTCTTTTTTAACCACTCATAAAATGGTGTATTAGTACCATACAACTCAGTTAATTCTATCTGCTGTCTAAAAGCTTCTTCTTCTACTTCAGATTCTGTAAGGCCAGAATTAGCAACCATATCGTCTAACATAGCTATACCAGTAGCAATACGTTCTTCTTCAGGAATAACTGTATTTAGCAGACCACGATTAAGAACATTAGTCATGTTAGTGTTTAATGTGTCTGTTCTGCCTTGCTTCATTATCTCAGGCAATACTTCTTTTGTAGTCAAAGATTGAATACTTATATCGTAATCTATCAAACCTTGAGCTACAAGAGGTGAACCTTTACCAAACTGTTTTTCTAATGATTGCTGAAACTCATTTCTTTTATTTTGTACTTCGTCAGTCCATTGAGAAAAGTCAGCTAAATACGAAGGTTTATTACCTTTCCATAGAGCAGTAAGCATGTCAGTTTGACTAGTAATACCAGCAGAAATAAAAGCGTCTTGTCTTTTAACAGTAGCCTGTTTAACAGCAAGTTGTTTATTAGCTTCAGCTTGCTCTATAGCTTCCCAAGTTTTAATATTTCTTTTTACTAAATGTATATCGTTTTCTACTAGCCACTCAGACCGCCACGACTTTCCTCTTATTACTCCGTTCTCATCAGTAGAACCAGCCCAACTAAGTTCCTGTGCTATGACATAATCGTTTATCTTACCTTTCGGTATGTCTGGATAAAGCTCCATAAATGTATTTATAACATTAGTACCTTCTTTTAAAGAAGTCTTAGTAGGCATTTCTGCTAGAGCTTCTAGCTGTGGGGCTAGGTCATTTGTAATAGCTGTTGTTACATCATAATCAAATTTAGCAGGTAGAAATACTTTACTAAAAAATTCGTAGTCTACAGCTTCCATATCCTTTTTGATAAGATTTATAACAACAGAATTTACACCACCCTTTTGTAAATCTTTATAGTAATTTAAGTAATTAGCTTGTCTATGTGAAGCTACCTCTTCTTTTGTCATTTTAACATAATCGTCAGAATGTTTGTCATAGTCTTGTTGACCAAGAAGAGTTAAGTCACGAACAGCGTTCTTAGCTTGAAATGCTTGTTTTTCAATAACACCACTTACTACATCATTAGCTAGTTTTTCATTGTAGGCTTGTTCTTCTCTTACTTTTGATTCGATAAATGGGGAGATAGCGTCTACAAAGTTTTCTAAGGGAGAGGCTGTTTTTAATTCTGAAGGAGGTCTAACATAAGTATCAACGACTGATGCTACAGGTTTTACAGAGGTAGCTACTGACGTATCTAAATCAGCTACCTGTACTCTTCTTTTAGCCATGATAAATCCTTACTTAAATATACTAGTTATACTTGACCACGAACTTTCTTGTGGTGCTGGTAGTGGTCCGATAAAAGTACCTGCTCTTATAGCACTAATTCTATCAGCAGTTTGTTGTAGCTCTATATGTTTTGTTGCTATTTGTTCAGCAGAAGGTTGTTTAGCTGCGGCTGCTCCTAAGGCAGCTTTTGCAGCATACATTAAAAAGTTAGGCTGTTGTCCTTGTGGTACTGAGTTAATTCTATCCTCAGTCTCCTTTGTAACGCCTATCTTTTCTAATTCTATTTGGTCTAGTATTGCTTTTTCTTGTTGATTAAATCTAGTAAAAGCTCTTAGTTTTTTTGTCATAGGGTCTTTTACAAAATTATCTATACTACTACCTTCTAGCCCTGTTTCACCACCAACTACAGCACGTGTTTCTTGATTTTTTAAAGTTTGTATGGCTAACTCTATTTTTTGGTCAGCTATATATTCAGATTCTTGAATAGCTCTTTTGTTTAATTGTCTTATTTTTAAATTTTGAGCATCTATTGCCCTAATTCTATTAAGTTGGTGTCTATAGTTTTGTTGATTTGCTGCGTCTTGGGCGGCAAAATAATCTAAAGCTGTTCCACCTATTGCTGCTGCTGCTTGCCAACTCATTCTTGTATCCTCACAAATTCTAAGAAGGGTTTGTTACCCACTCCCCATGTCTCATGTCGTTTAATAAATGTAAAGCCTACAAATTTTAGCCAATTAATAGCTACCTTATACTCTGCATCTACAGCGTTTGTTAGTAGGGGGTACTTCTTGTTTATTTCTGCCACCCACTTACGTGAACCACGTAGGAAAGGTAGCCATATCTTTGTTATAGGTGGAGAAGTAAGAAGCCACACAACTCCTGTCATATTGTCTTCTTTACATACACCATACATTCCTGCTATCTCTTCTGTATCGTCAACAATAATTGTCCAACATTCTTCAGAGTGGTCAAAACTTTCTTGTAATGCTTGTTCAGGGCTACCATGTGAGGCTGTAACTTCTTCTGCGTCCTCTGGTCTTAGATTATGTTTTAACCAATCAACGTCAGCTTGAGTACTCTTCCTCACATGACCCTTCATTACATTCTCCTTGAACGTAGTGTATAGAACCCTTCCCACTCTGCGCTTTGGAAAACGCAAGGAAGGTGATTATCACTTTCTAGTACTATCTCTGTATCTGAGTTACCTACTACACCAAACTCGTAAGTACCACTATCAATAGCAGCTTTGTTTAGTAAGTTAGTAGCACCACCTACTATACGTCCTGTAAAGGTACGTGTGTAAGTAGTACGTCTAGCAGGTGTACTCTTAACAGTAAAGAAACCTGTGTCATTGTAAACTACAGACCAGTTACGAATACGTAGGTCTGCTGTAGTAACAGGATTGTTATTTATCTTAGGTACAGGTTCAGAGAACTGGTATTTAAATGTAAATGGTACACCAGCATATACTTTTTCACCAGCAGATAGTTTACCTGCTACAGCCGACAAAGTTATTATGCTACCATCTTGTGCAATATACTTAGTATTACTATCTGTGTATGGTACAGTAGTTAGTCCTGATGTTTCTAGTTGTACTCGTCTATCTAGGTGTATAGAAAAGCCGCCATCTGTATAGGAAGCTGCCTCATCTACTGATAGGTTAATACGTTCTAAAAATAAATTAGTACCTCGTTTAATTAGTAGGTAGATATCTGCTCTGTTAAATGATAGACCTATAACATCACCATCAAATACCCATCGTGACCAAGATGCTTGTAGTTTTTCTCTACCTTGCCAGTAGTATCTATATACGTAGAACGCCTGTGCATCGTCAGAGGCTTGTAGTATAAGCATGTCTTCGTTGGAAGATGCTTGAATGTTTGTTATTTCACCATCAATGTACTCAGGTACGTGTGCTGTAATCTCACTAGCATCATTAGTATCTGTGTCAGTATCTACAAAGTATTCCCACATACCAGACCAAGCACCACGCTTAGAAGCAAAGTATACATACTTACCAGCCTGTGCTGGTTTAGCTCGTAGTGATGCCTCAAACTCTGTGGTGTTAGCTACGTTTACAGTCTCTGGTGTAAGTACAGGGTCTCCTGTTAGCTTGAACTGTGTTAAGTCAGAGAAGAGCAATAGTGCTTCGTTAAATGGTACAGCATGTTTAAGTATACTAACTTTGTTAGAGGACACAGCCACGTCAATGGGGTCACTATCTACAACTGTTAGTACTGACTTACGAAAGAAATCAAATGATAAAAACTCACCTGCACGAGATAAGATTACATTTTCATCTGCTAGTAATCCCAATCTATTACGATGAAAGAATATATCTGCAATAGTAAATCCTTCAAAGGATGGGAAGGGGTTAGTAGCATCATCGCCTACTTTTCTTTCTGTGTAAGTTGCTACATCAAAAGTAAAGTTAGCACTTGCATCTTTAGTTAGTTTGTGCGGCATTGTAGCAGCATCTAAATTAATTAGAATATTAGGCTCTACCGTTTCTTTCCACACCCCATCACTAAATTTAACATAGAAATCGTCTTGTGCTTTCTGATTATCACCTGCCACTTTTATGACAAAATCATTTGGAGATTCTACAGGTAGTTTTTTAAAATCAGGTGTTTCATCTTTAAATACGAGTAAGTGGTCTCCACCATGCGAATCACCTACCTCTACTTGGAAGTCTGTAGTGTCAGTAGATTGAATATGTAGTACAGAACCATAACGAGTAATTGTGATGCCAGTAACAGCAGAGCCATTTGTAATGCTATCATAATAACTCGTGGCTACTGTTGAACTAGAAAACGTACTTAAATTTTGTGCAATAATATCAGTTGATGCGCCACGTTCTGCGTTTTGTGCGGCTCCTGTGCTACTTTGTGTACTAGACTTTGTAGCAAATTCTACAGTACTAGTACTAGAACCTTTGGTAATTACTAGTCGATAGGTAGAAGAATAATCAGCTTGCTTAACATATACTAGAGCTTCTGGATTACGTGTAGGTGATGTCGTAGCAGCTTTGGCTACTGTAGTGTTTTTATTTACAATAAAGGTAGCATCAGCAATAGACACTGCCGCTAGTTCTTGGCTAGGGTCAGTCAATCCATTCAGATAAGAAGATGCGTTGTTAGTAACAGTACGAGATGTACCATCTTTATCAAACACACGAATAGTACCTGCTGTGTCAATCACTAGAGAATAAAACTCATTCTCATCTCTACGAATAGTATGTATAAATGCTTTGTCAAGATTAGATATAGTTCCTAAGTCAGCCACATGCTGTGTGCTAGGACGTTTAGACAAGCCTGATACTACACTAGACAATCCATTCTCTTGTAACTCTGCCTGTGTGTTTAGGCGTAGAGAAGGTGGCTGTTGAGATACCCCATTGATAAGGTTGGGGATAGATTGACTGATGAGTGCCATTAGAAAGTTCTCCTACCCTGCCTATCAATAATACTAAATGTATCATAGTTATCAAATATGTTGTGGTCATCAGCAGCCTTGTCAAACTCTTTGAGTTCAAACATTGCTCGTTCTTCATCACGTATCTGAAAGTCGTGAAGAGTATTAGACCCAACAATACGGTCTTGAAATATTCTTGTTGCTCTGAGTGTAATATATCTTTTAGCTACCTCAGGCAAATCATTGAAAGTTAATTGAACCACTACATCTAAGTTTGTGTTTGCTCCAATGTTAAACGTATGGTTTTTTCTGTCATACATTTTTAAGCCACGCTGAACTAAGTCAGGGCTTTCTGCTTCTAGTGTAGCATCAGCACGTAGGATGTCTGTACCTAGTATTATGTTTCCACTAGTATCTGGTGCAAAAGATTTATTTAGTTCTGTGTTAAAGTGCCAGCCCATTGACTGCACTTCTCTGTCTACAGTGTTAAGTATAGTCTCTGCTATTTCGGCTTCAACCAAACCAGAGGAAAGGCTGTTGACAGGTGCTTCACCTATCGCAGAGAGCATAGTGTTTACTGCATCTAGTTGGGTTGTTGTTGCCATTTTGTTTTACCTTATGCTTGCCACTTCACCTTGTTAGCCCAATAAGCTGCACTGGTCTCACCTTTGGCTATGTTCTTGGCGTGTCTTCTTTTGAAGTCCTTACGCTGTTGTTCGTTCTGGTTAGTTTTTGCGCCTTGTTCTCCAAATCTTTTTAGTATAGGTTTTTTTCTTGTGCCAATAAGAACAGCATGGGACTTTGTTTTATGATTAGGCGTTCTGATTGGAATACGTAAACCTTTAAATGTGTGTCCACCACGCTCTATGGTCATGTTACTTCTTCTTCTTTTTATACTTGTTAATCATAGGTTTGCCTGTCTTTTCAGCTTCTTTCTTAGCCGCAGCCATACCTGCTTTTGTGTACGAATATTTTTTACCTGCTACATTTGGCATAATTAAGTCCTATACTGTCTAGTTTTCTTTGCAATTTTTAATGGTTGGCGCACATGCTGTTTGCCTTTACGCTTACCTTCTCGTTTAGCCTTTGTTGTTGCCGCATACTCCGCAGCACTCAAACTTTTTATGGCTGCTGAAGGCAAGTACCTTTCTCCAGTTACAGAGGATTTCTTTCCAGATTTTGTTCGCCATTTTTGCTTTGTCCAATTCTTTAAACTTTGCTGTGGCGGCCTCATGTTGTATAGCCCCCACCTGCTTTACGATAGCGTGACGCAAGCAACTGAGCTTTTCTTGCTGACCATTGACCAGCGTTACCGCCTTTTGTGCCAGCTTTAATTTGATTAAAAAGTCGCTTACGCATTGTAGGTTTTGTATAATTACCTGCCTCGTTTACACGAGACTTCTTTTTAACTTTTAATTTTTCCATGATAATAAAAAGAGAGAGGCTCTAGAAACCTCTCCCTCTCCCTAATCTACTTAGGCGTACTCAAGAAGAGCAATCGCAGAAGCAGGACGTAGGACGTTGTGTCCCATTGCGTACTTAGCAACCATCAGTGTACCCTGACGATTAATCTGGTACTCAGATTCCATACCCAAGTCAAGAAGCTTGACTGTAGCTACAGCATCAGGAGTAAAGACAAAGCCACGAATACGTGCTGCGAGAGCCACCATGTCTACGCTATCTACGTTAGCAGTAGGTAGGTCATAGTGAGTAGTGCGGCCTGAACCAGCAGTATTAGCTAGTGGTGCATTGTCGGAAGTCTTACCTTCGTTAGCGTCACCACCAGTAAAGTTCACATACAGGTTAGTTACGTCAACATGGTTTGACATCAGAACAGGCATACCAGCAATATTTGGTACTACTGCATTTGAAATAGAACCATTGCCGCCAAAGTCTCTGTTCATGTAGACCAGCTTATTACCATCAGTAACATCTAGCAGAGCGTAGTACTGGTCAGGTGGAAGAACAACACAAGCACCATCAGTAGGTATGTTTTTCTTCTCAAACTCTTTCTTCGCATTGAAGATAGCTTGTGCAAGGTCAGTTGCAACAAGGTCATCAGCAGCGTTATCGCCAATAATCACGTTATCTGTAAAGTCTTCTTCAGAAAAAGCTTTATAGTCTTGGATAAGACCAGCAGCACGTGTAGCATTAGTTGACAGAGCAGCTTTAACAAGCATACGAGCTACGTTCTTATCTGCTTCGTTAGCTAGTGCAATACCAGCTTCCTTAGAGTAGATTGAACGAACATCGTAGTGGTTAATTGCTTCGTCAATGTTTGCGATAAACTGAGAGCTAATCAGCAAATCATCAATGGAAACAATGCGTTCACCTGCACGAATTGCTCCACCAGTAATCTCATTTCCAGGGGTCAGGTACTCTGCTGATGCACGTCCTGTCATTGGAAATGATGCGGATTTACCTTTGGAAATAGTACGAGTACGCACTTTATCCATAAGGACTTTCTTTTCCTCAAAGGCAGTCAGAACCTCTCCAGCATACAGCTTAAGAAAGAGGTCACGAACGTCACCTGTGAGGTTATTTTGGCCTTGAAAGCTTACGCTATAGGCTGGATTTGAAGCGGCTGAAGCCATCTTATTCACCTCATTATGTTTAAGTTAAAGTTAGTGCCTCAACTTTACTATACTTTCGCCAACAGATTGTCCCTCGCAAGGGGTCAGGGTTATTCGTGCTTAGTAACTTTGAGAATAGGGTTGCCCCTTTTAAATACACCAGCTAGATGTACTTAAAAGGAGAGGGGGACAAACCCCCTGCTCCCAACAACAATTAGAACAGGCTAGAACGAGCAAGCTTATCAGCTACCTGTTGCCTGTAGGCAGGGTCTTTACTGTATCTAGGGTCACTCATAGCAGCAGTGAGTTCCGCATTGCTTTCAAAACGCCCACCAGAGGATACAGTACCTGTACTACCTTGCATAAGGGAAGGTTCTGCCTCTGAACGATAACGAGCGTTAAGACCTTGTATTGCAAGCCTAATCATGCTAGGGTCTTGCGTTTCCATTGTTGTATTAAAGGCATCAATTTCACTATCAGGTAGTGCGTCTGATGCCCATGAAATCATCTGTTCGTATTCCTGTTGACCACCAACTACATCGTACATTTCAGATGTAACTTGTGTGGCAAGAGCGTCTTGTCCTTGTATCCACGTGTCTACAATACCACGAGAAAAACCAGCTTGTTCTAATGCTGCATAAGCATCAGAAGATAATTCACCAGTTTCTGCATACTCTTGTTGGAATACATCAAAGTCTAAACCATTAGCATCTAGAAGCTCAGATACTTCTGAGGCAGTTTCCTGTCCTGTAACTTCTGCTTCTTCTTCCTCTTGACCTTGACCTAGCTTACTCTCTAACTCTGAGTATGCTTTAGCCATGTCCTCTGCTGATTTAAACTTCTCAGGTAGCCACTCAGGACGTTCAGGGTCTTGCTGACTACCTTCTACTTTCTCAAGCATTTCTTTAACATGCTCTTGAGATTCAGCCTCAGGTTCTTGATAAGTGTTAATAGCTTCTGCCATTTATTACTCCGCTTCCATTGCTCCTTTGGCTATTTGTGGTGCGGCTGCTTGTGCCATACCCATAGCCCCTTGTTCTAACATTTGTTGTTGCATTAGTTGTTGTTGCATCATTGCTTCTTGCTGCTTTTGTTCCTCTGATTTAATTAGACCAGAGGTGTCAATACCTAGAGAGGCTGCTAGTCTGTCTATGTAATCACCCAAATTCATCTCACTTGCTATAACTTCTGCACCTAAAGGCTGAAGATATTGTAAGAATGTTGCAAGTTTGTTTAAGTCTTGTCCACGTCCTAGTGCCTCAATGCCTGTAACAACAGTAGGTTTAACACTATCCTTAGGCATCTTAGGCATCTTGCCCTGCTTTTGCAGAGATGCTAGTAGTAGATTAATTAATGGCATCTGAAACTCTTGTGACAGAATAGAGTAGATACCACCAATAGCAGTTTCTAACTCCTGTGCCATAAAGCGCACTTCTTCAGCAGTTACACGCTCTGCCGCACGTTGTACAGATGAATTTAACAGAAAGGCTGCTGCCAATCTGTCATTAATCATACGCATAGTTTCTAGTGCAACTCTAAAGTCACCTGACTTCTGTACTTGCAGAGTAGAAACATCATTAGCGTCACCATTAATAAACGCACCATTAGGTGCTTTGGACAAGTCCTTAGACTTTGTAGTACCATTTGGACGAACCATAAATAGTACCTTACTTGAAGCAGCACTACCTTGTACAATAGCTTGGGTCAACGCCTCAAGACTACGTAGGTCTCCCATGTACTCTTCAATA
>Ga0208794_1000598_pt1 | contig 21992 bp, 11 predicted proteins | sample 32_taG_FD_184106 | JGI IMG/M metagenome (GOLD analysis project Ga0208794, IMG submission 184106) | Marine viral communities from the Gulf of Mexico - 32_GoM_OMZ_CsCl metaG (SPAdes) (version 2) | ecosystem: Environmental > Aquatic > Marine > Oceanic | place: Atlantic Ocean: Gulf of Mexico... | reverse complement strand
CAGTCATATCAAAGTTTTCTTTTGAGAGTCTTTGGTGTTTGTCATAAACCCAAACAATCTGTGGTTCTCTTTCATTAACCTTTTCCCAAATCACTTGTTTCTTATCAACATCATATGGATGTCCACCAAATAAAACTGGTTGTTTTCTTTCTAATTCTTTCTCACTATAAGGTTCACCTTTTTTATTTAGTTTTCTAATATCCATTAATTCTGGAAACGCAAACTTTCTAGCGTCATATGATGAAATAAATTCAGGTACTAAGTTTAATACTTCATAAACAGATCTACATATCATCCCATTAAATCTTAATAGTGTTGCTACAGTATTAACATTATTAGAACGAACTAATGGTTCTTCAATAATAACTCTACTGATATCTATATCGCTATACTTCTCCAAAAACTCAAACTGAAATATTTGTGCTTTCTTAATTAATAACTCAATATTATCTTTTGGTTTTGGTTTAACTTTAGGGGTTATATGCGTTAACATTTGGAGTTTACCACACTCACCTTCATCTTCAAACAATGATATACCAATTGTTTTTGTTGAGACATCTAGACCCAATATCCTACTCATAAAAAACTTTTTATCCTTCTATTATATTGCGATTCGTACACTAATTTGTACTAAATCATTTTTCTTTTTAACAATATGTTTATCTGGTTTACCTATTGCTAAAATATTTCCAGCTATATCCGTAATTGCCACTTCACTAATTCTTACGTCATCAGAAACTGTTAAAGTTTTATTTTGTGAATTATAAAACTCACTTCTGGACGCTTCACAAATTATATCCTGACTTAAATCTTCATTTATACTGTCAATAACACAATTATAGGTACCCCCAGTATAATAGTAAAGTCCTAACCCATTATTTATGATAGTTGTTTCTACATCACCACTAAAATTAGTTACAACATTATTAACAATAGTTTGATCGGTAATGGCAAAAATACCCTTATCTAAATAAAATACACCAGCAATTTTATCTACATTAATTCCTGTAGTTGCTACCGATTGTACATTTATAAGTTCTTTATTATTTAAACTAAATGGTTTAAAAGAATCATATCCTGTTGACCAACTTTTAGATGAGTCGTTGTTTGGTTTTTGGATATCGTCAGATACTAAATAAGATACTTTTAAGTTATTACCAAATATAGTTTGTGGATAACTACTATTATCTGAATAAGAAGAATCTAATGTAGATTTAGGTATAGTAGTTCTAGGGAAAGTACTATATATGTCGTATGTAGTTATTCCCGTACCCGTACCACCACTTGTAAATCCTGTATAAACAGGTAAAGAAATTTTTATACTTTTACCATCTATTAATTCACCGTATCCACTATTATCCACAACACCCATAAGTACTTTAGTTACCCCCAAACCACTAAACGATGTATCTGACCAACCACCATTACCACTACTTAAGTTAGTAAATGTATTTACATCTACAGGTAATATAGGTAAAGATAAACTACTAAAATAATTAGTATTTTGTGTATTAGTTAAAGTTTTATCTAACTCTAAATAAGTTAAATTAGTACCACTAACTGTTACTTCACCTAAATTGACAATAGTTTTATTAATTATATTTGAATTAGGTTCTACTAATTTTTTGGTTATCGGTGATACTGTCACATATAATTTACTACTAACTACATTATAATCACTTCCGTTTGATAAATCTCCGCTATTAGATGGTATTCTACCAGTAACTAATGTTTCGCTAGTATTATAATTTGCATCTGAATCTCCTAAAATAAAATGCGTAAAAACACTATTATCCTTTTCAATGAGTTCTCTCCTACCAAAGTTAGTTAAGGTTGCTTGTATTGTCACTGTAGTTGCACTATCTATAAATCCCATATTTTTATTTTTAAAAGTCTATTGTTAATTCTATTGAGGCGGTTGTTGAGTCTGCGATCCTAATTGGTCTAGACAACTTACCTACCAATACTAAATTATTTTGATTATCAATTATGCCAACCTCACTAATATATCTATCTAAACCAACTTCATATGTTGTATTAGTACTTTTAGAAATTGTAGCACCATCAATATTAATATTAAACAAAGATTTATATATTGTTGCTGCAATGTATGTTCTTAAATTACCATAAAACAGTCTCTCATCACCAAATGTCATTTTACCATAGTATTGTCCTGTTGACATATCTAATTCTTGACCTAAATTAAATTGTGTTCCACCAGTATATAATGAACCAGTTAATATAAATCCTGTAACATTAGGATTTTGTTCTTCTAATAATAATGGATTTATTGTTTCTCCACTATTACCAGTAATATTAGTAGAAGTAAAGTCTATAACTTTCCAACCATCAGGATTTGGTCTACTTTGTGTGTCTCTATTAATTACTTGTGCAACTAATTTAAAGGTGTCTGCAAAGAATCCATACCCATCATATCCAGAATCTTCTCTTTTCCTCATATATGGTAATTCATCAAGATTACTTAACCTAAATTGTACATCTTTATCACCACTTGTTTTATTATCTATTACTGTATATCTCTGACAAGGTAATATTGGTGTTGTTACTGTAGTAGTACCAGTTGATCCTGTACCTACATTTTCTAACCAATAACTCATAAATAGTGTTTCACCCACTTTAAGTACTCCAGTACAATTACCATTAATAGGTTCTCTTAATTCTGCAGATAAATCAGGTAACGTAAAATTTCTATTAGATTTATAGGACATTGCAGATACTAATTCTTCATTATCTATTACAACTATTTTTAATTGTGGGAATATTTTACCTACAACATAAGGTAGTGTTGATCCCGAATTTGTCATACCACTATATTCAATTAAATCATAATACTCAATATCGTTATTAGATGATAAAGTTTTTTTAATAGTATCTGAAGTAAATCTCATACCTAATGTAGTACCACTTCCCGTACCAACCTCATTTCTTCTGTGCCACATCACAGGAATATCTAAGTTTAATAACTTACCAGTTTCTTCATCAATATAAAATTGTTCACCATAAAAATTAGATATACAACTATTTGAGTAGTGTAATATTGATATTGCTTTTTTATAGGGATCCATATAGCTTATAGGTGATGAAACACCACATACCGATGTAGGGTCACTAGTATCACAAACTAAATTTTCATTATACCCTAAATATTGCTTACTACCTGTAAATTGTTCCGACCCAAATAAGTTGTGTTCGTGATAATTTACTGGCGAATCTTTAAATAACCCCGCAGGATTCTCAGTCCAAACGTTATTCATATTCCAAACAGGAATATTTTCATTACATATGTCACAACTACTATCAAATGATAGAGTACCTGTATTCCAATATGTAGTTAATGAACTATTACCATAATAATCGTCTGTTGGGTTATCACCACCCGGTAAAGTATAATATGTTATAATCGTACCAGAATAAGCACTTAGGGTTGGTAATACCCTATCAACCTTTATTGTTGATCCACTAATAGATGTTATATTATAAGTAGTATTAACTGTTGCCGCAGTCATTGTAGTACCTGTCACATCTCCCAATGTAGGGTTACTAAATTTAAAAATGATATAATCATTAACTTCTGTATTAGTTAAAGTAATTCCTGATAATACTCCTTGTGTAAAAGTGGTAAAGTCTACACTACCATCAAAATTAACTAAGTCTATAGTACCAGTTTCTTTAATAAAATCAGTACCTGTTTGTGGTATTAATCCAGTATCTACTGTCGAACCAGAAAAGAATCCTCTATCATCTGCTTCATTTGTAACTATACCCTTTATTAGTTGTATATTAGTTTGTTGGTTTAACGGAAATGTAAATTGATCGCTTTGATTTAAAAGAAAAGAAGAAAAGAAAGGGTTATCGTCTTTTGGTCTAAGTACTTTTGAAAATATATTTTTTACTATATTCCCATCTGCCTCTGGAAACCAAAATTCTCCTGTTGCTGCACCTTCACTTGGTACAAACTCACTCCAACCCTTAACATAATTATAATCAACTTCTGAATCGCCAATCATATAATTAGTAAAGGTTAATTGTCCTTTTGCTAATTGTTCTCTACCTATATCAGTTAATTTAACTCTTACTAAGGTAGTGCTTTGTTTATTTATGTAACTCATCTTTTTCTTTTATTTATTAATAAATATATCAAATTTTATTATTTTAATACACACTTCCGCTATTGACTAATATTTCTATTTCATTGACATCGCTATATGTTACACTATAAATAGTTTCACCAATAATAGGGGTGTAGAATTTTTCATTTTTAACTCTATATATAAATTTATCACCAGCACTAGCATTTGTCAATGTTACTTGTGTACTATATGTTCTTTGTGAAGTTACATATTCAACTTCAAAACTATATAGTATAGTATTAAAATTAGTATCATTAACATCTGCAAATTCTATAGTAAATTTACCTTCATCACTTATCGGTGTTGTGTCTATAAACCAACTAATTATTGGACTAATTGTATTAATACCCCCGTTAACACTAGCGTTGGGTAAGTAAAATGCTTCTATTATATCACCTAAGTTTAATGTATTTTCTAATATTATTCTTCTAGGATTTGTTGTTGACCTATAATATTCTATATTATTAGACAATACTGACCCATTTATAGATAATACTATATCACTAGCAGGGGTACTTACTAAATAAAATTCATATTTATTTTCCGTTGTATTATAAAAAACTCTGTCGGTTGGTGTTTGAGATCCTGTTGGTCCGCTATTAATGACACCACTAACCGTATATAAATCAGGAAATAATGTAGCTGAATTATTTTGTTCTACATATGCAACTGTTAGTAATTGTTTATCTAAAGGGTTAAATGCTAATTTTACATAGGGGGTTGATCCTGTGGTTACTGCACTGTACTCTAAATCAATAGCTAAGACAGAACCATTATAACTAACTATAGGGGGGTTGGTTAAACCATTAAAAGGATATTCAGTTTTATTTAACTCAGTAAACCTACTAACCACAACTAAACCACTAATATCTCCAACTTCCGAAGAAACTACGGAGTTATTAAAATTAGGTTTACTAGCTTCATATAAACTTATAAAATACCAATCTGTTTCAGGGGTATATAAACCATATAACTCACCTCTTTTATATGTGTTTATAGAATCTTTTCTAACTTTTTGTTTTTTTGATAGTAAGGTGTTTACATTATATCCCCAATAAGATTTAATTATAAATTCTCCTTCGTTTATATTTGCACTTTGTATAGATATTGTATTTGCAGTATTTGCAGTTAAATTTTCATATGGTATAGAAAAATTAGACCTTTCTGATTTAGTAAACTCATTAATACTCTGATCGTATCTATATACTTCACCATAATAAGATAATTTTTTTGGTTCTACAACATTGTTAACATTATTAACTAATAATTCAAATAGATAACCGTCTCTACTTATTGGTATTAAATATACACTTCTATCACAAGAGATTGATTTATCTGTAATTACGTTTGGTAATCCCCAATATGATGATGTACCTGTAATAGTACTGCTTGTTAGTGTTATACCATTTTCCTCAAAATTACATTGTACCCCTAAACCATTAGGTCTATGTATAATATGTAAATTAGTATTATTATAATCTGCCAAATATATTCTTTCATCTGGTGCCATTTGTAACGAACCAAAACTAGAACCATTAATATTTGCAACTTCAATAACGTTATCTATAATTTCTGTTGATGAAGTATATGATAAATCAAACTGATAAACTTTATCACCCGCACCCTCACTAACATAAAACTTAGAAGAATCAGAAGAAAACTCTAACCCATATGGTCCGACATCAAAAGTGAACCCTGTTAAGGTAACAAAATTACTTAATGTACCTGCGGACGCTTCAAAATCAAATATGTCTATAATGTCTTCATCATATAATACTGATATTAGTTTACTACAATCTGGAGAAGTTTTCATATACCCTCTCGCAGTATTGTGTGTACTACCGATACTTGTTGTGACTGGTCCAGTTAAACCTGCGGAAGAAAGTCTATATGAATAATAATTAGTATCACCACTTGTGTGTGTAACAATCCAATAAGATTCTCCATCACTATGACTACATGCAGTAACTTTTTCAGTTAACGGTGAATTAATAAGTTTAATATTTTTTGTTTCCACTTGTCCATCACCACCCTGTAATCCCATATTAACTATAGAATACTCAAAACCATTAGGAGATCCGTTGTAATCTGTTGTAAAAATATAATATTTGTTTGAATTTGGTTTGGGTACGATAATAGAGGATTGTGTAGATGTCCCTGAACTCGATAACCCAGTACCATTAACCATAACTGTGTTTCCGCTAGTGTATACTGTTTCTCCATTTGTATAAAATAATAGTTGCCCTTCTCTGTTAGATATAGATGCAACACCCTCTTGTGATTCCATCGACCCACTCAATATAACTGGCGTCCCTCCTGATTGTATAGGATTAAATGATATTCCTGAATTATTACCAAAGAACCAATTATAGTTCATTCTATCATAAGTCTCCCCTGTATATGTCACAGGCCCACATAAAGTATCTGCAGTAGTTGCAGGAATCTTTCTAACTCCCCTTATTGTAACTTGTGGAAAATCAAAACTATCAAAATCCGATCTTTCTATATGATTATATTTTGACCTATTACTAACAGGTTCCCAACCATAGTTGTTACTTTCATTTCTACTAGATAGTAATTGATATTTTTTACCGTTATCTATATAGAGTATTTGATTATTAGCTATGATTTCTGTATTTGGTGTATTACAGACTGTGGTAGATACTGTTATAGAATTTAAATTACAAGTACCTCCTATAAATAAGGGTGTTGTGCTTGAGCATACGTTAACCACACCATCACTTTTAAGTGTGTTTATAGTTATGGTTTCACCAAACTCATTTGTATAACTAAAAATAAGTGTACAGTCAACACATTTTGAACAACCTGGTGTTATATTATAAACTACTGTTTCTAAAGTTGCATCGTCACTTTCATTACCCCTTAAATTAATTGGTATAATTTTTTCTGTTGTTCTATCTCTAAATATTGATTGCCCGTTTATTGTTGGAGTAGGTAATAATATTATATCATTAACATTTGATAAATTTGTTGGTAAAAAGAATGATGTACCATTATCTAAAAAAGTAGATGTTGAGGATGCCTGATATTTAATATCAGTAGTAATGTTACTGTCAATAGGAGAATTTAGTTCTTCTATTACTTTACTAGTAACTGTTGTTGGGTTCGGTATTCTACTTCTTACTATTGCCATTTTAAATTAATTAAGTATAGAAACACCATAAGATTCTGTTATTATCCACCCTACAATATTATGATATACCACACTAAAACTATCTCCTACATCTCCTAACCTAACAGTACTAAATGTTCCTGTCGCTGCTGAAACAGTAATACCTGCAGGGTCATTTATTAAATAACATGTTAAATGTTGCCCTTCCTCCCCATCTGGTAGAGTGGTATTTTGTGGTGATCCAATAGTATTCGAAAGTTTCCATACATTTTTGTTTGTAATATTGGGAACGGCACTATTAAACGTTGTAACCGATCCAGTATTTTTAATATTACCTGACAATGTTGTATTACCTAAAATATTTGCATTGACATTTATTTCTGAATTACCTTTAGAAACAAACCCATTTTTTATGATAAACTCATTACCCATTTTAAACGTTTATAGTTGCACCATTAAATCCTGTTATTATCCAAGCAACAATAGTATTGTCATAAATTAAATTTACAGATTGTCCTACCGCAGTTAGTGTGAAAGATGAGTAGTTTGGTGCAGAACTTGTCGGTGTTACAGTAACTACTTCAGTTGCTGATGACAAATAACACGTTAAAATTTGTCCATCACTCCCATTAGGTAATGTAGTTTCAGGTGAGCCCGCATTTACTGTTATATCCCAAATAGAAACATTACTAATATTAGGTTGTTCATTATTAGTTGTACTAACTACACCTTTTTTTAAAATTAATCCCGACAAAGTTGTATCACCATCAACTGATATGTTCCCTTCTACTTGTCCATCTCCCTTTGAGATGAATCCGTTTTTGATTATAAATTCATTTGCCATAATTTCTTTCCCTTTCCAGAAATTGTTATTTATTAATAAATATACTAAATATTAAATCTGTCCTTAATTGAGTTATAATTTTGTAAAACTTCTGAACTATCTAACCCTCTCCTTTTGTAGTACTCATAAACCAAATCTAGTTTTTAATGCGTTATAGTTTTGATTTCTTTCATCTTCACTTAAAAGTCTATTATATAATTTAAAATTATAAATAGCGCCAGGCCAACCACCACCAAAAATATAGTTTCTTTGGATGTCCATAAAATTGTAGGTTTGTGATGTATTGTTAAACTCATAAGTAGAACACTTAGACCCAAAGTTAACTGTATTAGAAACAGGCCCAGTCCTATCACCAAAAGAGTCTAATGCGTCATTTAGATATGTGGTAACAGTAGTTGTAGACCAATCATATGTAACAATCATATTATACAAAAAATTATTATCTACATAAAAACCTGATGCAGTTGCAAAACTTGAAGTGGGGCAAGTTGAGTTTCTAAAGAAAAAAAGTGGTTGTAACCTATATCCTAAAAACCCATTAAATTGTGGTGAACCGAAATATAGAGAAAAAGGAACTGGGTCAAAACCCATTCTAAACATAGTTAAAAAATTAGTGGTAGCAGAAAATGGTTGGTCAAATTTAAACCAAACATCAAGAGTTAATTGTTGTGTGTCAATTTGTTCTGTTTTAATATAATCATCTGAACCATCAAATAACCAACCTCCATTAAACTCATTCGTAAAACCTAAACCATTTTCTAGTGTACTAATATCACCACCAGCTAAATTGTTAGCGGTAGTTCCGCTAGGTCTATAACAGTTGGGGTTTGGGTTATCGATATAATAAACCAATCCATCTGTTACAATATTTACCCCTCCTTGTGCAGTACTTCTCATAATCCAAATATTTTTTTAGTTGCGTTATAATTTTCTAGAACTTCATTATCACTTAATGCTCTATTATAGACACCTATTATGTTAGTATCACCTGCAAATCCAGATGTACCATAATCTGCCTTAGATATCCTAAGATTTACATTAGTTGGATTATTAAAGACATCCGTATAATTTACCTCTGTTTTCGTACTTCCGTTTAAATAACAAGCTAGTTTAGTTCCTGCAGTATAAACTCCACAAAAATAATTCCAATCCCCTAAAGTATAAGTCAATGTTGGAGTGCTTGCTGCGGTACTGTTATTTTTAGCCACCGATAATCTTAATCTACCACTACTACTTCCACCATTCCATAACATATAAGAACCATTACCAGTAGCATTAGAACCCCATTTACCTAAATATGCAGTATTGGCTACATTACTATTTATTTTAAACCAACCAGATATAGTAAAAGAAGCGCTACTATCAAAATCATAATCAGCACTTCTATTCCATTCGATATAATCATCTGCTCCATCTAATGAAATAATTCCACCATCACTAGATGAATAACTAGCACCATTATTTAATACGGCATCATTATTATTTGATGTTAAATCAAACCAATCAGTTCCTGTACCTGGGTAAGATGTTTTAATAGATGCATCCTGATACAATACTAATCCGTCTTGTATTAGTCGTATTACTAATCTTGGTCCCACTACTCCACTCATAATCAAATATCTTCTTCAGGTGTCCATTCCGAACCCGATAATATTGTTAACATATCTTGATAATGATAAGGTCCTTCTTTAGTTGTTAAAGAATCAACACTTGATGGGGTATCATCTCCTTCCCATTTAACAAATGTTTTTGTTTCATCAACAGATTTTCTAACCGTATCTTGTGAAGTTTCCAATACTTCATTAAAATTCACTGAACCCAATTCGGATACATTGAATATCATAAAATTTCTGTGGTCAAATGTGTGTGACATAATTTATTATTTTTTATTTTTTTATTATTAAGGAGTATCTAATACTCTATTGTTTTCATCCATTCCTGATGAAACGCCATCCTCAACAGAAAATCCTTGTTGTGGTAATGTCCATTGAGAACCATTCCAAATGGCTTTATCTCCCATCCTTAACCAAAAACTAGGTTGTAAATCACTTAAATCATTTGGTGTTCCGTTATTCCATATTGTTGAATAGTTAGAGGATTGGTCGGTGTTATGCCAATAAGCGGGTTCATCTATTTTTCCATTGAAAAATGAACCTGTACCTAAATAAGCGGTTCCTATTCCTATTGAGCTTGAAGCAAATAATAATGATGATAGTGTGGCAGTTGTATTTACTAATAAATTATTATCTAAATAAATTTTAGCACTATTACCTGGAATATCATAACTAACAAAGATATGGTGCCAATTATCGTCATAAATATTTACCACCCCAGTTTCAAATGTTTGGAAAGAACCCGCAGTTTGAAAAATTCTACAACGTATCCTATTCACACTTGTGTGTTCAACATAAAAAAACCTTCTATCAAATAAACGAGAACTACTTGCACCTGCACCACCAATAGTACCATTTACCCATAACGATACAGTAATAGCACTAATAGGATTTATTGTAGAGTCAGCCACACAAGTTATCCCATCATCTGTACCATCAAAATCAAATGAGAATCGGTTAAAAATACTTTCTGGTCTTGGTCCTACTACTCCACTCATAATATATCGAATCTACTTTTAAATGCGTTATAATTTTCTAATACTTCTGTGGGTGTTAACGCTCTATTGTATATAGAAAATGAACTAAATTTATTTATAAGATAAGAACTAGAATCGCTAGGTCTAGTTAATCCACCTATACTAAACTTAGAAAATGATAAATTATCGTTCCACCAATCACTTGTAGACGTATCCTCTATTAGGGTTGAGGTTTGCTCTACTCCATTAACATAAATTTTACAATTATGGTTATTACCATTTGTCCCGCCAGATGTTTTTGTAACACAAACATTATAAAATTCATCTATGGGAAATTGTTCATCTGTTTGTAGTACCCACCTATCACCTTGTAAATCTGCGGACAAAACATCAAATCTACTAGCCTGTGCAATTATAGGTCCAGGTGATGCGGATGTATACGCTAATCCCATTGCTGGGTAAGAACCACTAACAGTAAAAGAGTATACATAATTCCTACCACTTGTTATCTCAGGTCTTACCCATACATTATAACTACATTCTGAAACACCGTCCATTAGAGTTGCAACATTATCCCCATCAATGTAATCGTCAGTACCATCCAATTGTATGTAATAGTTAGTTGCGGCAGATAATTCTAACCCATTTTCTAATACACTAACCCTATCTTCTATTAGGTCAATCATATTATCACCTTCTTTAAAAGATTTACGGTTTGCAACGTCTTGATAATATATCAATCCGTCTGTTATTATTTTTGGTGAATAATAAAAACTCATTTTATATACTTCTTACAATTGTCTTTACTTCCCACCCAGTTGTTGTTGCCGATACTTGTAATAATGTATTCGTACTATCCGCAGACATACTAAATGTTACATCTGATGTGGAACCAATATCCGTTGTAGTAGTCTCAGTAAAGTTAACTGTGTTACCACTGAATATTGACATTATTTGTCCCGCCCTTGCACCACCAGTATTAGAAACAGTGTATTCGAACCATGCTCCTGTGTATGCACTCATAGGTATAGAATATACTGTCGTTGATCCCGTACTAGGGTTTAATTTAACTGTTGTATTTAAAGAGGGTGCTTGATAACTACCCATATGTACTGTATCATCATCAAAGACTTCTAATATAGGTAATCCTGAAATATTGTTAACTGCGAATAAAGAACCAACTAAACTATCTGTAATACTAAATAATTCACCACTAGAACCTTGTACAGTAAATAGTGGTTCTGTATCACCAGATCCAATAACAGTTAATATATTTTGTCCACTACCTGATAATCTCGCCTCACCTGTAACGTCTAATTTATATTGTGGATTTTCATTATTAATACCTACATTACCTATACTATTGATTAACATTCTTTCACCACTAGTGGTGCCATTAGTAGTGTTGAAACTAATTTTACCATTATATGTAGAAGCACTTAATTCTTCTGCATTTATATCAATACTACCAATAGTTCGGAATCCAGAATCTCTATATACTTGAGATTGTATAGACATAACATCTGCACCGAACCCATCAGTACCGTAATCACTAGGAGATTCAATACTACCACCAGACCTTCTAAAATTTAATAAATTATTTCTAGTGGTGGTTCCATTATATAAATCAAAATTAATGTTATTATCTAATGCACCACTACCTTGCGTTTGAACGGATAATCTAGTGTCAAATCCTCCTCTTAAGTTTAAAGTGGCGTTTGGTTCTGCATAAGAAATATTACTTATTCCAAATCTTTTATTTGTTAAATCAAATGTGAAACCACTTGTTGATCCTAAATTAATGTCCCCCTCATCATTAGGGTTAATATTTAATGGTGAACAAGAATGTATGTTTGACACAAATAAATCTGTAATACAATCTCCAGATGTATTTCCTGTAAATGTATCTGTAAATCCTGTTACATCGAATGTTCCACCAGTAGTATTTGTAAATGTTGCAGTACCTGTGGAATATGTTCCTCCTGTTACATATATATTATCACCATTAACCGTAGTAGAAACCACATTACCATTAGTATCAACACCCAATACATTTACTGGTGATGCGTCAAATACTAATGCATTAATATTAAGTGTTGGTACGAAGACTGTGTTATCAGTTGACCCTGTTAAACCATTACCACCTAAAATAACACTATTAGATACACTATCTAAATAATTGCCATCACCACCAATGATAACACTATATTCGTTATTATTGGTTACTGTATGTTCTCTACCACCAATGATAACACTATTAAAAGTTCCTGTGCCAGATAGAAATGTTGAGTTTCGTGTACTTAAAAATGTACCATATGATTTTACATTATCACTTGTTTTATTAACCGTATTTTGTGCTACAATATGTAATCCACCTAAGCCCGAACCAGACTCAGGATCATTCATACCAACTTTTAATTCTTCGTTGGATGAGACTCCTGATACTTTTTGTATTAAAGTTGTCACCCCACCTTGATAGGTTTCATCCATTTCTAAATAAGCCCCATCACCGCCAAATGAGTCCCCATTGTTATATAAACTATAACCACCACTTTCTAAATATATACTAGTCTGTTGACTTATTGGGGTAGTTCCTTTACTAGTTTCTAACAAAACATACCCATCAGAACCAGGTGTCGATAAATAATCCATTAACAATGACGGTGTACCACTTAACGATTCAATATATTTACCACTATTCATTTGGATGTCATCGTGTACTATTATTGGAGAACACCCATATAGATTAGAAGTATGTATACTAGTACACGCAGTAAATTCGTCAATTGTTCCTGTAGATGCACTTAAACCAGGGTCAAACAACCAAATACCATCTGAATTTGTAAATATTCTAGAATCAACCCCATCACTGACTCCATCTTCTAATGTGATACCACCACCTATTGCGGTTAAGTGAGTACCACTATAATTTAATACTATGTTATTATCTTTCGATTGGATTACTTCTGTATTTATGGTAGTCGCAGAACCATTGATAACCACATTACCATTTATAGTAATACCACTTGTACATGCATTTACCACATCCACTATCAATGGATTACTACAAGTATATGCACTAAACGCACCAAATAGTTGTTCCACATTACCTTTATAAGAAGAACCCGCAGGATTTTGTGATGTATCTCCTGTCACCACAAAGTGAAGTAAATCTGTTAGAGTTACACCACTTATTAATTGTCTGTCGGTTAGTCTTTGTTTTGGCATCTTATTTCTTTTTTATTATAAATATTTCATATTATTTAAATCTTTAACAATTATGTATAAATTCTTTATTGTAGAAAGGTCCATCTTTGTAGTATATTGCATCATCGTTAGAATAACTACAAGTAGCTTCATTCACATCTGTTGTTTCGATAGAACAAGATTCCCAATCAGGATCACCAATAATAGTTACATTTCCTTCATACTCATTACTATCGTATATTTGAGTTAAAAATATGGTATTATAATTACTTATTAAGGTATTAGATTCTCTAACACATTTATAATATTTATTTCTTAGTCCTGCAATGAAATTTCTTTGTCTTTCATACGAAATTGTACCTTCTGTGAAACCAGATAAGTTATTTTGTGCATTTATTAAACTTTGTGTTATACCACTACAACTCATAAAGTTTGTTGTATAATTTTCTTGTTGTATTAAATACTCATTTTCTAAATTAACTAGATTTGTTTCTAAATCTATTAAGTCTTGTTCCAAACCAATTAATTGTGTATTTAATGTCTGTATTGTATTTTCTTTTTGTTTTATTAAATCATTTAGGTTAGGTACACTTAAATCTTGTAATTTTAATGTACACAATTTTTTATTTTCTATTTTTATTTCTTTTTTAAGTAACGCAATTTCTATTTTTTTATTTAAAATTTGTGTTTTAATATCACTTATCTCAGGGCTAGTAGGGTATATTGGTTTTTGTTCTACCAATGTATAAGTGGTTTCAGAACCAATACTAAAATCAGTTTGTGCACTCAGTGGGCAGTTGTTTGATACGTCTATGAAATTAGTACTGTATCTCTTATAATTAAACTTATTATTATCAAATATAGTGTTTCTGTATATTTTACCTGAATTATCACACCCTTCCCATATAGTAGTAGCAGGTACAACTTGTTCTAACAAATCCAACCAATAATCACCAATCTTATCCATAAATTCAAACATACTATCATATGTAAATTTACCTGATAAGTGTTTACCACAATTACTAGCGTTTAAATATAACTCATAGAATAATCTTAACAATGGGTAGTCACTAATAGTTTGTCTACTTTTAACATCTATTAAATTAGTTTGTACTAATTGATCAAAAACCGCCTTAATATTAATTTCTGATGGTTGTATATCTAAATAATCTAGTGGGTTAATACAAACAGAATATGTTTCTCCCGTTGCAAAACCATCTACACACTCTTTTTTCTTACCACAATACTCACAATCACCTTTACATTTATAACAATCATCTAGTGGTTTCCATGTACAAAAACAATTACTACTGTCCCATTGGTAATTCTTACCTAATCCCATACCACCTACACCTTCATCATTTAATAATTCATTTATTGTCTCACAACAATCTTGATCAATGTATGCCTTTTGGTTAAATGTTTGTGCAGTTACACCAGTTCCAGATAATACTTCAGTTAATACACCACCACTATAAGGTGTGGTTCCTGTATATAAATAATTTTCAAATAACGAAATAGTACCATCGTAATTTTCAGTTATTATACCAAACAAATTATTTAAATCACTGTTATCATTTATTACTATAGTATCTGTACCACAATTATTTTTTTGTATGTAAAAATTGTCTAATGTTCCACCTTTTTCTAATAAATCATAGTAAGTTGCATCTAAAGATTCAGTGTAATCTGATGTTAATGCATAATATTTATTTTTTAAACTTAGTACGCTTTGGGTTAATGAGTCTGTATAGGTTGTACAACTAAATGTTAACCCTGTTGTTACGATATCATCAAAATTTAATGTATAACCACTAGATAAAACTTCACCACTAAACACTACTGAATGTTCTGTAGACTGATCCTCAAATATGTAAGTGTTACAATCTTGAAATAAGAAATCGTCATCATCTTCAAAAACTTTACTATCTTCTAAACATTTAGTAGGGCAGTTATCACAATCAATATTTTTCCAATAATTAAATACGTCACACTCTATTGCTTTGGCGGGATCAATACTAAATGAAGTATTTTTAACATTTAATATTAAATCTGAATGATTTATGTTATAGTCTGTGTACCTATATTCTAAATCTAACCAAAGTCTTTCTTGTTCTTTACCTAATCTAATTACTTCAAAATCACTAGTCGTACCAGTATTACAATCTCCATTAGGGTTTACAATTTTTTTAATTATACCATCATCATAATAAACCCAAGATTTTTTATTATCTATAACACAACTTAATTGTGGTACCATACAATCATTTAAAGAGACAAATCTTTCTGTTTTACAATCGCTGACATTAATTTGTATATTGTCTACCAATAAACATAAATTACATTCCCAATTTTCTACTTCAATAGAAAAGAAAAATTGTTTATTGGGGTATAATCTCCTTAAATCATCACAAACACATTCTGGTATAGTAAAATTAAAAGTATTCCAATTAGGTTCAAATAATTCTGAATTATAAGGTTTATTTTGTTGGGATAAATAATTAAATACGCTATCTTTTATTAATGATATTTCTTGATCAGTACCTTCTAAAATAATACCACTATATCCATTTGTAGGATCCCACTCCCATATTGGGTTCACTTCTTGAGTATAAGGTAAATAAGTTAATGTCGATGCAGAAAAAGTAGGTTGGTTATTATTGCTAACGAATAATTTAAAGTTTAATTTTAAATCATCCATATAGTTATTAAAATAATTATTGTTGTCTATTTCATATTGTTCGTAATTAATATAAAGTTCTTTACACCACTCTCGATAACAATTGTAGTTAAATTTACTTATAATTCTATTAAAACCTGTTATAATTTCTAAGTTTGTGTTTAAAATTTGAGTATATAATTTATCACAACAATCGTCACTACCATTTGTGTTATTACCATTTGTACCATCTCCTCCATTGTTTGGGATTATGACATCACAATCGTCTGTAATTATCGCATAATCAGTTTCTATGTCTGTTACCGCCTCATCAGTAGTATCTTCTACCTTATTTTTATCAGTTCTATTTCTTTTACTTAATTCTTCACTATCATTTTTCTTATTATTTAAACTACTTATTAAAGATTTATTTTGTTCTAAATTTACACTTAATTGTATTTTTTGTTTATCAGTTAATACTAAATTACCTGAATCGTCTGTTATTTCATTAGGAGTAGTCCCTAATAATGTAGCAGTCTCATTAATTGTACCTTGTGTATCATTTTCTAAAAATTCACTTTTTTGTGTTGTTTCATCATAAGATACAAAACTATTTAAATCTGTAGTTAACTTATTAATATTTACATTTACTTCATATAATTCTTTATTTAATAAATTTATTAACTCTTGATCATTTTCAAACTTTGCGTTTACTAATTGTTGTTCTATATTATTTTTTTCATTACAATAACTAAATAAACTAGTATATGTAACTCTTAATTTTTCATTTTCTAATGTTTTATTTGCAATACAAGCATCATATTCTTTTTGTTTTGACCCATCATTGGTGTTGGTACCATAAACAATATTATTACAATGACTTTTATAGTCAAAAGTGTCTATATCTTTTATTTTGTCATTATATATCGTACAATCTACTGGGTTGTTTACACTACTTAATGCCTTTTCAATAACAACATTATCATTATTTAACTTACTTATTTGTTTATTTATTACATTAATTTGTTCTTCTAGTTTTACATATTGTTTTTCTAATTCTTGTTTATTTTTACTAGATAATGTATCTAATTTATTAATTTTAGTAGAACCTTCATATTGTTCTTTACTTTTTCCTGTTTCCGAACTTTGGCAATTTTTTAAATACTCTTCCGCTAATATAAGATTAGATTCAATTTGTAATTGCAGTTTCTCAAAAATGGTTTTTAATAGTGTTCGTAAACCACATTCGATTGGTACTTGTAAATAACAGATATTTTGTGTTGTTATATAACAACTATAATCCAATTCACAATCATCTAACCCTAAATCAAAAGTAAAACATTCTTCTGGTAATAAGGACAATGATTCTACTATTTCTTTAAGTTTTTCAATTGAGGTTAGTAGATTTGATGATGGTGTAAAATCTAAAGTTTCTGTAAAACCACTATTACCAATTATTAAATCATTGTACGTTTGTATTATCGTATTAACCCAAGTATTATTGATACTTTGCACTTGACTAAATGGGACTACTTCACCACCTAAAGCGTTACAACATTCTATGGGTGGTTCTATTGTATTGGTGTTTTGCCAAACTGATATATTATTATTGTTATTATCAACAAAATCTGGATCATTAAAAGTAGGTTTAATTCGGCCTGAGGTGGTGTTATTTACCTCTGTCGGTTTATTTGGTACTTTATTTGTAAAATTTTCTACTAAAGTTTCCGATTCTTCTTCACTATTTGTAAAAACGACAAAATTTAAACAATTTATATTATCTAATGTATTTTCACAAAATATTGCCGGAAAACAAGATATATTTTCTGCACATTTAATTAACTCTTGTGTATTATATTTTATCATATAATCAAAAGAAAAATCAATTTTACAACTACAATCTTCTATAAGTTCTCCTGTAGTTTCGTTTATGGGGAATTCAGGTAATTTAAACCCGTTTTGGTTTTCACTACTAAATACTAATGATACATTATTTACTAAATTACAAGTAAAATAGTTAGTGTCAACCGCCGCATTAAATGTACTATTACTATCGTTACCAAAATAAGGTATTAAGGTATCACTAAAACTGTCATAAATAAATGTTCCAAATGTATAACCCAATATATCTGCAATATCTTTATATAAATCATTTAATTGTGGATCACCATAATTCCAATCCAAAATAAAATTACTTTCAAATGTGGCAGGAGTAAAACTAATTCTACCATACTGATCTATAGTATTAACTTCCCAATTATTCGGGTTCATAAAATCAGGATTTTGAAATAATGAATTTATCGCTGGTGGTGTGATTATAGAATTATCAACCACCCATTTAACTATAGAAGCTTCTTCAAAACAATCACTAAATATTTCAGTAGTATAGTATTGTTGTGTTCCACCTACTGGATTTTGTAATTCTAAATATCCTGTATCAACACCATAATCTATATATGGAATAGTATAACTATCAAGATCATTATTTTCAGAAACCACTAATTCATCTTCTATTAATTGGTTTTCTAAACAATCACTATCTTTTTCTTTATAAACACAAGTAATAAAACACCTACCATCTATTTTTACAATTTTATAGTCAAACCCATACCACGCACAACATTCAGGGCTACTTATTATCGTTTGGGTATCTTCCTCTGGACAATCTACTTCTTGTGAGATTGATAAAAATATTTTGCCATAGTTTCTAAGAAGTTCTGGATCTGTGTTTCCGTTTCCGTTGACTATATCAATAAAGTCTGCTACGGAAATTTGTAATACTTGTTCTATGTATGTTATACCCTGCTCACTTATTCTATAACAATCACCATTAACATAATAAACTGACCCTTCTGATCCCGTCTCACTTGAGGATTGCCCAGTTGACTGATTTAACGTTTTTTCCTTTCTACTTGTAGTAGTTTCTTTACCATTAGGCAAACTATTGGTAGCTATATTAAAAACAACTGTACCATCTTCTAATACTTCAGACGGTTTTCCAATACAAGGTGCTTTTGACGAACAATATTCGGTTAGTCTGCCTTGTTCGTTAATATAAGAAACATATTGGTTATCTTCACTTATTTGTGTACAACAAGACTCAAATTCATCAAAAGAAACTTTTATATTATCATCATTCACATAATAATAGAAAGGTGAACAAGCACTAAGAGTTAATTCATCACAACTAAATTCAGTAGAGTCTACTACTGGTTCGGTTAAACATATTTCGAGTGTTTGATTGATGTCACAATCTTCTGTTTCTATTTCAGTCAAACAATTTCTTAAAGATAATTCATAATTGTTTTTTATTACTTCCCATTCTGGTGAATATATTAAATAACTATTCTGTTGTATTTGTTGTAAAAAATTATTGTATTCTGCCTCTGCCTCTGCAAATGCTTGTTGTAAAGTTGTTTTACCATCATTTTGTAATGGTGTTTCTATTATGGAATAGGTTATATCCACACAATCATTTATAGGTTGGTATTGTCCTGTATAGATATTGTAGGTTATTGGTGGAGTATAAAAATTAGTAGTTCCTGAAGGGACTCCATTAAAAAAACCATAATTATAATTTAAAAAATAATTTTCAGATAAAGTTCTAGCGGTGATTGATACTGTTGGTTCTCCATCAAAATTAGGAATGTAACACCTACTAAAATGTTGTAAATATTCACTACCACCATCGTAAGGTCCAATATGTGGATTATTTCCCTTTAATACAGTAGGTGCATTAGAACCATAAGTTTCTGCATACCAACCTCCTGCTTTTTGGAAGTACATTTCTGCGAAATCGTTTTCAACTATTTGTCCCGTTATAGGATCAAAAAAGTTAGTTATAACTAAATCACCATTTTTAGGTGGTAATGGATAACCATTTACATCATAAGGTATATCACTTAAATCAACTGCACCAGTATAAAGATATAAAAGTCTTTTAATTTCTTCAATGTCCAATGGTTTATCCACTAAAACAATATATTCATTAAAGTTAACTAACGATTCTGGTGCACCAATAAAGTTAAATAAAAACTCAACTGCCTTCCTACTACCTTTACTTTTCCATAACCAAGCAATGTTTAAAATTAATCTTCTATATAATTCATTTTCTATTTCACTTTGGTTTAGGTTTGTTGGTGACCCACTTACTGCACCTTGCCCATCACTAGGTAAATATAGTTTTGAAAATGAAACATCTGTTATGAAATTAATGGGTTCTAACCCTAACATAAATGCCAAATCCTTTACTAAGGAATCTGATACGTTATTCTTTTTATCATACGTAACAACGTGTGCAAATTTAATTCCATTTATATATTTTTTAACATAGTCAAATTCAACACCATATATTCTTAATAATTGTGTTGCCTTTTCACCATTTATTGTATAATCATCATCTGCGGGTTTAGGTAATGTGTCAAAACTGGTTATAGCTTCAGTTGCATATTTTCTTATAATAGTATCAGTTTTTGTTTCATCTAAATCCTCAACCATTTCAGTTAATTCTTCCAAATAACTTAAATAAAAAGAGTCAAAAAAGTTCAAATTATATCCATCACTTAATATAGGAAATTGAAAAAACTCTTTAACAGTTATTAATACACCTTCATCAGTAAATTTATTAAAAATAAATTGTGATGTATATTTTGGGAAAACATCTCTGTTTAAAAGATTTCTTTCTAAATCATTTAACCCAGTAAAAAACTTTTCTACTTCATTTTCATTTGGTTTGATGAAGTATGGTATTGACGCATCAATTTCATCTACTAAAAAAGAATATTGTGGTAAGTATATACCTGTAAGTTCAGGAAAAGGATTTCCGTCTACTACTAAAGTTACCTCAGAATTAGTTTTTTGTGTTGACCCCGAAAAATCTTTTATGTTTTTAGTTATACCATTATGTTCTATAACATAAGAACTATAATTTAATGTTAAATTTCTAAGTTTATTATCGTTATCATCTACATCCTCAAAGTATTTTGAGTCTATAGTATATTTGATATTATATGGGTTATTGAAGAAGTTACTATTGACTTTAAAGGTAGATTCATCTGCCTCTATATTGTATACATATTCTGTAATATTATTTCCCGTAACACTACCTACTTTATTATCGACATAAATCGCTGCGGGCCAATTTTTTTCTATATTTAATAAAGAAACCCTCAACAACTCTTTAGCCGAACCATACCAAAGATAAGTAAGTGGGTTAGTAATATCGTTATTTAATCTTACTTTTAGATTTTTTTCGATATCCTCTTGTGTGTCATTAGTTACGACATCATCTAAAGTATAAAATCTTGATTTAGTACTTTGTTTAAATAATATATTGGGTTTTGGGTCTAAATTTGCGGAAATAGAAAAGTTACCATTAGTAAATAGTGTAGTACCACCCTCACTAGTTA
>Ga0208794_1000593_pt1 | contig 22184 bp, 37 predicted proteins | sample 32_taG_FD_184106 | JGI IMG/M metagenome (GOLD analysis project Ga0208794, IMG submission 184106) | Marine viral communities from the Gulf of Mexico - 32_GoM_OMZ_CsCl metaG (SPAdes) (version 2) | ecosystem: Environmental > Aquatic > Marine > Oceanic | place: Atlantic Ocean: Gulf of Mexico... | reverse complement strand
ATAACATCTTCTGTATGATTTTGCCAATTCTTGTTGTATGTTGCGCTTAATTCGCAATCCTTTGACGCTGTTTCAATCAGACTTTTGCCGAGTAAACCAGATGCGCCGGTTATTAAGATTTTCATATTGCTTTCCCGTCAAAAAATGTTTGTTGAGAATACAAAATTTTATCGCTTGGTTCAGTCCAAAACTCATTCACATTTTCATTAACAGAACCGGGCTTTATTTTGTAACCAATGCCCTCATCGTTTTTAACGAATTCAGCTATCCAGCAATAAGCGCCAAACTCTTGATGGCAATTTCTGCAAAGCAATATACACTTCTCCATTTCGTGGACAATATCATTATGAATACCAGAGTTTATTATCTGGGCAACTGTACTCTCTTTATTTTCAGGATTTACATGATGAAATTCTAATGCTGCTTGAGTTTTATCATAACCACACTTAGCACATTTTCCGCCTGCAAGATGTTTGTAATAAGACTTTAACTCTCTGTTATATTGTCTTGCCTTACCTTTAACATAATTATTTCCTTTCCTGTTTTTACTATGGCAAGATTTACACCACCAATAATATCCAAACTCGGCTGATTTGGACTTGGAGAAACTCTCAAGTTCTAAATATTGCTTGCATTTAGAACACCAATGAAATCCTATAAGCAACTTGCCTTTCCGTTCATTGTATTCTGCTTGAGATAATTTGCTTGGCATACACACCTTTCTAATACTTGCTCAAATCCGTTTCAAACAAGTCATCTTTTGTCAATTTGTTATGGTGATAATATCTATACTCTGGCCCAAGCACATATCTATATTGCCCAGTAACCCGACAATGCAATTCCATTCTGCCCTCTAACATTGCCCAATATTCAGGCATTGGACCGCCTGGGATATTCACATTGCCATCCCATCCCGGTTGATTAAAATCAGCGTTGCGAAACTCATCAACACGCGCCAAAAACATTTGCTGAGACATTCTTTGTGTCACCCGTTGCGGCTCACCATCATTAGGCGAAACTATAAATATCTCTGGATGACTTTCCAAGTACTTAATACCTATATCTACCCATGACTTTCCTTTAGGTTGTCTCACTATCCAACAATCATTATCAGCAAAGACAATGTAGTCTGCCTCGGATTGCTTAACAGCCGCCAAATGATTAACAACGTGATTTTTCCAAGTGTGCGCTGCATCTGTTTGGCTCACATATTGTGATCTGTCCAAATCAATTCCAAATCTTGTTAAGATTGCATCAATTCCGTATTCGCCATTTTCGATAACCGGAACAGATGTATTGACTTTGCAGCATTTTGTTATTTCGGAAGTGCAGAAATCATTTGACATATAATTACCAGTGCGGACACCTTGATAAATTATTATCATAGTGCCAAAAAGAAAATTGTTTGATTTTATTTGTCTAATAATTTGCCCAGGCGCGTGCAATCTGTGCGCGTCTCCTTTGTAGCAGAATGTGGCGAAATCAACTTTCATGACCTAACTCCTTTTTAAGGACCATTATACTTTCGGTTGATGTTTCACCATCACTTTCAAGCCTTGCAACAAGGTCATTACTTATTTGGATGTTTGCTTTCACCTCTTCTTTGCCATTTTCAGAAATCTTAAGAGGATTTGCGCCAGAACAAAAACTATCGTCAAATTTTCCGTATACTATTGCATAAACATCAAAACAACCCTCAATTTCAAAATCAGATATTAGCATCAATCTATTTCTGCCTTCTCTAATGGATTTGTGATACGCGAAATAATCAATACAAGGCGTCTTCTTTATTTCTCCTAAGAACATCATTAAAACAACACTCCCCCTTCGCTAAGTCTATAATCCATTCAGGATCGCCTACATAAATATCGGTTTGAAACATGTTATTTCCAAGTGGAATCTCTTTAATGAAATCATCTGAAATAATAGGTATTTTATATTCATTATTGTTATGTTTTACCAACAAAAAATCATTTAATTCAAGAACCTTAACCAACTTTTCAGACATCCATATTTTAATACCATCAGTGCCAAGCCCATTTCTGACACCATAGCCTATTACCTGCTCACAAAACCCTTTGATTAAATCTAATCCAGTCAATTCCTTATATTTTCGGCTCATATTTCACCATCCCAACAAGTGGCCTAAGAATATCAGGAATGTTAAATGGCGTATTAGTTTTAGTCCACACATCACTAGCACAAATAATCTTTTGCGCCTCATCTCTATTATATTCGCTCTTATGCAAAGCGTGTAATGGCACAAAAATATATTGTGGATTATCATCTCTCAATTTTGCTTGTTGCCTTACTCGACTAAACCAGTTGTCACGGAAACAATTAGTTATGTCCCATAGATACCCGTTTCTTTCTGTTACAAGAAACGATTTCTCTGCTTGATCTGTCGTATGACCTGATTTCCTTACTCCGCTTAGACGTGGAAAAACCCTATGTACAGGCTCAGGATACCAGCGACATCGCTGAAAGTTTTGTTCTAGCTGAAGTCTCATTACAGATAAATAACAGTCATCAGGATTGGACACATTAACGTGGCTCATAATCTTTTTAATCAAACTGTCATCATACACTTCATCAGCTTCGAAGTGTATAATTACATCACCTTCGCACTCAATATATTTATTGTGAGCCTGGCGCAATGTCTCACCGGCTTCATTCCCCCATTCGCCATCAATGATTTTTAGTGGCACTCCGCGATTGCGCCCATATGCATCATAGACGGATTTCTTAGCCAACTTTTCTAACAATTCTCTTGTGCCATCCGTTGAGGCGCAATCAACTATAACAACTTCCCAAACATACGGTTGCACCGCTCTAATTGCCTCAACGATTGGATAACCTGACTGGATTGCATTGTGTATAAAAGTAAAACCACTAGTTTTTGTCGTCATTGCTTCATTTTCTCCACTATACTAGAAAATGTTAAAGATGCTTCAATCATTATGACAAATACAACTATGTAAGCCATCCAAGCCCTGTCAGGCAATATCATTTTATTATTTATAGCAAGCTGAATCACAATAACCACTGATAACATCACAATAACCAATCGAAAAAAGTAAAAAAGTTTAATTATCCCATAACCCCCATAACCTTTGCCCAGACTTTGCCCAAACTGCCAAAAATTTGCCGTCTCTTAGACTTTTCCTTTATTCCATGTATTCTCCCGTGACAAGGCGCACAGACCGCCAGGAGGTCGCCTAACGGCTCATTAAAGATGCGCTTATAGGTCAAATGATGCACTTGCGTAGCGTATCTAAATCTACACTTTTTACACCTCACTCTTTTGCCATCTTTGAAAAGCACTTTTCGCCGCTTGGCTTGCCATTTGTCACTGTTTAGATACCTTTGATACTCTGGACTTATCGCCATTATTCTATCCTATTGCCACAATCTCTTTAGCATATTTACAATTAGGACAAATTAATTTGCCACCGCTCAACCATTCTTTTTGGACGCCTGCGTACATACACTTTGAGCATAAGCAAGGCTGATTTTCAACTGTTTTTCTAAACAGTTTTCTGGAAATGTGATCACTCCACATTATTAAAACAGTTGATATTTCTCTTGCACAATCATCGCAGAGATGCCTTAAAGAAACAATGCCATCTTTGCTTTGCACAAACAAAGTGATTTTTTCGCCAAAATCATTTACATTCTTGTTGCCGCAAAAATTACATTTGTCTATCGCCATCCTGCCCCCGCACTTTCGTCAATAGCTTTTTTCACCATTTTGCCAAACTGAAATTGCTTGCATAATCTTTCGCGCAACTCCAAGCCTCTGTCTTGCCAAATCTTGTAATCATCCGCCAGCGCAGACTTAAGCCCCCTCACAAGGTCATGATAAGGCAATTGGTGTGCGCCTTTGTAAAGTGAACCATTGGCTAAATTTTCTGTAATCACCGGCAATCCATAAGCTGCAAAAAGCGCTATCCGCAACGGTTCACAGAATGGAAAATTGTCTTGGTGTACGTTAAGCGCAAAACGAGATTGTTTTAATATTTCATCCCGTTCAGGAGGCCAACAATTAGGGCCTACATTGCTAAACTCTTTGTAAATATGCGCCCTACGCGGAATAACCACGCTCATATGAGCAAAGTCATACTTTTTTTCTTTGCCAATCTCGCCCAGACCGTAGTCACTTCCCAGCGGCACATAGCGCAACATTATTTCATCGGCCAAAACCGGATCACTCACCCAAACCTCATCACAAAAGCGATTATCAATCCAAAATTTAGACCGTTTAGCGTATTCTGGCACTGAGCCACTGCTACTTGGACGCTCTAAATTCCAGACTATTAGATGAGACATTCGTGGTAATCCACTTTGTTTTTGTTGCAATAACTGGCCGCCCGTTATCTCGCCAGTTTCTTCCCAATGAGCCAGATTGCCAACCATATGCTCTTGATAATCCCCGTTCATCGGTGCGGTAATAATAATCTGCTCTCTGGTTATGTCTATCTCGCTAACCGAGATAACAGGAAAACGAGAAAGTTCAACAAGCCGCCAAAAGTCCATATAACTGTCATAATGATGAACCGGGCGAGCGAAGACTATTTCAGCCAACTTTCCCCCCAAAATAACCCTCTATGGGCTTTTTTGCGAAAACTTCTTTGAATTCTTCAAGCTCAGATTTTGCCGGGCGCTTAAAATAGGCTGTGTCATTGTCAACCGACACAAGTTCCCAGCCCTCATTGCCCATTATTAACAGGACTTCTTCCTTTCGTAAGCGACAAAATCCATTGATGTTTTCTACTTTATATTCCCACTTCATTCTATTTTATCCATTCCCCAAAAGGGATGTTCTGCCATAAAAACAGGCAACTTGAGTTTATCAAACATTCGCGGCGCCCAAAATGGTTCACCTTGCTCATTGCGCCCGTTAGTTGGATGGCAATTGTCAGGAGGAGGCCACCGTGACCATTTATCGTTAAACCAGTTCGGCCTAAGCTCATTTTTATGGCCGTGTATCTCCCACTTGTAACGCATAACCTTATTGGTAACTGCATAGCCGAAGTGAAAAACGCGGCCATATTCTGTCGATAGATACTGAGTGCCATTATCAAAAGCCAATTTAATAATTCTAACCGGCCATCCATTGTCATGACACACCCAATTAAACGAACGCCAGAAATGAACCATATTCACAAGATAATTTCTATTCAGCCCGTCCGTTGCTACTTTATTCAAAAAATAATTTAATGTTTTTTGCGGCCAAACTTCATCACAATCTACAACCAAAACTAATTCAGCGCCGGCATCAGCAACAGTTTCTAATGCCATATCTCGCTGCGGTCCTTCGTGCATCACGCCAATCATATCGTACCAATTAATCTTGTTGTCTGGATCATAGGCATAAGCCGCCGCTTGTAATTCTTCTCTTGTTTCAATCGGAGGAATGTTTGTGCTATGACCATGTGAGGGTGTGGGAGTGTAAAAAATATGACAACGGTCTACACTATGATAGACTGACCTTAAAGCGTAGGATAGATAATCTTTGCCGTAATGCAGAATGGTAAGTGAATGTACTTTCATAAAAGCGCTCTCCTTTAGTAACATTTTAGTCTTTTTTAACAATTCTGTCAACAAATCGCCTGTTTAAGCCAAAATGTCCAGATAATTACTATAGGATATTATATAGTAATTATCTGGACATATAGATGATAATCTATGCAAAAGTCAACCTTAAATATTTCATTTTACCCCTTGACAACCTTGTTGTAATATGGTAAGATTGTATTCAAGATTAACTGATTATAACTTTTTAGGAGAAATTAAAATGGCTAACTGGAATTGGGCAATAGAAATGTTCAAATATTCTGACTGGTACGAAGATTTCAAAGTAGCAGACAAATGGCACAAAGACGGATATTACTACTTTATGGATTGGCAAAGCAATATTATCACTGTTACGCCAAGTGGTGATGTTATAATAGGATACGAAAAACCATAACTAAAATTTATATAAAGATTAAGGATTTTTTGAGACACTAAAGGAGAAAGAAAATGACAAAGGTAAGAGCGCAGAAGGGCGGAGAGCAAGGAGTAAACGGGGAATGGTACGAAGGCGGTCAATATCTACCAAGTAGTAAGAATACAATCAAAGGAGAGCAAGGTAAAGGTCAACAAAAAGACAAAACTCCTAAGCCCAGAAAACAAGAGATTGCCCCTTACAAATGGGAAGTATCAGATAAAACTTCGATTTGGAGACTATGTGGTACGGGATATTATACACAATTTACCCAGACCGGTTATAGCAAAGAAACAGGATCTCAGGGGTATATTGAAATTTTCCCCTCGCCCGTCTGGGAGAAGTTACCAAATGAAGAAAAAGAAAAAATAGAAGCTATGGTAAAAGCCTGGAATGATGGGCAAAGATGGGTATAGGCAGAAACCAAAAAGCCCCCTCCAAACTCCCCAGCCGGAGGGGGCCTTAACCCTAACTACCAAGAAGGAAAAAGGAAAATGAAATACATAAATCTGATAGCAGAAAAATTATTCCAAAGAGGTTTCAGCACGCACGCAATAACGGAGTTAAATTTAATAACCGTACTTAACTCCTCAGAGGTCGAAGTTGGCGCAAACTTAAATGAAATGTTTGATCTGGATGATCTTTTTGATCACATGGATTTCACACTTAGACCAACATCCGACAAAAATGTTAATGTTTTTTTAACCGAAAATTAAACTTTAGGAGACAAAATGAACAACTATAAAATCGAAGTTTTAGACGAAAACGGTAAATTTACACCACTCAGGGCCAATCTTAGCCTGGAAGACGCTCATTACTGGTGGAAACGTTTGTGGGACATGAAGATAACCGCCGTCATTACGCACCCAGATGACGAACCATTTTAATTAATCGCCGGCCAAAAAGAAAAGACCCTCACAATGAGGGTCTTTTTTAATGCGTTACTTGCACCTATAACAGTTATTACAATCTGTTACCGTATTGACTGCTAACAATCCACGCAATCACCGTATAACACTGGAACAGGTGTAGTGCTTCTGCCTCCGTCAAGCTCATATACGCCATCGCTGCCAGAAGGATCAGGGAATGGTTGCTGTAGCACGTCACAGCACACGTTCTGAATACGTCCACTCAACCAGGGCATAGTTGCCACAATTCGCGGTTTAGTGAGAATTTGAACATCAAAACATCCGCGTGAATTATCGCGCACCAGAGCAAAGCGCCCATTATCGGTTATACCAATATCATCACTGCCAAAAACGCTCACCATTTCTTGCCGAACCATACCGTAAGTCATATTAAAATCTTGATATTGTCCCCAAGTAATGGTCTCACCGCTAATACGCGTAGTGATGAAATAAATATCACTACAGATACCGTTAGCTTGCCCGGCTGTTTCAGGAATTTGGCTATCAAGCACAACTGGATACATGCGGCCACCAATTGGCAACGCCTGCCGGCTAAGATACTCCTCATAGCGGTTTTGTGCCTGATCACTGCTAGACATATTACGGTTGTTAGTCTCACCAACCGAACACAGATCAAGACCAGCGCAACTATACACACGCGCCACACAATCCCACAAATCATCTTGCATCACGATGTACATTTCTGCGCTGTTCCAATCCAGGCCAGCCCGGTTAGCCCGCATTTTCAACTGGTCTACTACGCGCTTAAACCAGCGCCGAACAGCCAGAGCGCCGTCAGTTGTGAAGTTCTGGAAATTCATATCCATAAGGAATGAATCCATTGCGTTACAGGCCAGTTGCGTATAGGCGTCCACCTTACCAGTGTTCACAATGTTCTGGAAACCGATATACTCTTGATACGCACCAGCATTGTTACACGGATCGCCGGCCCATAAAAGCTCAGAGTTTTTCAGTGCGAGATGGTAGCCAGCCGCCGCTGTTTGAACCTGAAAAATATTTTCTACGGTCTCGCCTTGACGAACTAGTACATTACCACTTGCATCGGTAATGTTGCCAAACATAACTTTTTTGGGAATTGACCCATTACCATGTAATCCAATGCGGTCAAACTGCAATTCCTGCGTCTGCCTACAAAACCTGCCGAAGCAATAAAACTGAGCGCAGGCTTGCAAGTCAACTGTCGGACAATCCCCGCAAACAGTGCTTTGCTCCGCACCTGTATCGGGGATGCCCGTCCAGGCATCAAAAAATTCGCGCTCCGTGTTGGTCCCAACCCAGTCCAAAACCGCCTCAAACCCAATTGGCCCAACCAATGCATTAACTAATGTGGGATTGCCGTCACAGCGCCCAAACAAACCGCCATTAACGTAAAGATACGCATCACTGGAGGGATTGCCACTCGCCTTATAATTCTGAAGATGGCCTAAACCATTAGGCACAAAACCTTTGTACTCAACGTGTTTTTCACCCGAAAGGTATGGCCCTAACGCCTCAGCCAATGCACCCGCATTCATGGTGCTAAATTGTTTCAAAAAATCTTGTGTTAATTCCATTGTACCAAACTCCTACAGTCACTTATTTACCAAAGCCCATCTGCTCCCAAGGATCATTACTTTTTATCTTGGTTTCAGCAGGTTTTTTGTCTTTCAAATCGTCATCCTCTGTGACCATAGTTTCGTTCGCTTCACTCGCTCTCTTCCATTCAAAAACATAACGCGGCGATTCAGTCTTATCTTTAATGCCTTGCTCTTTCTCTAGCTTATTAAGTCGTTCATCCAACTCTTTAATGCCACTGGCCATAGTAGCAATAGCCTCTGCTATCGGATCAAGATTAGCGCCAAATTGCTTGCCAACTTCAGCCGCTAATTCTTCCATATTAATTTTTTGCGGTTCTGACTGCGGCTCAGTTTCGGATTTTTCACTTTCGCCTTTATGAGCTACATTAGCCGCTTCCAATTCAGCCGTTTTGGTCTCACCTTGCTGGATAATTGATTTCACAAAATCTTCATCCTTAAACACTTCAACGGCTGCTTCAATCTGCTCTTTACTATAATCAGTAATAGCCATATTTTTAGACCTCATTAATTGACTTGTTTCAGTCCAGATGTTAGCCGCTGCCATTTTTGGCAACGTGCTAGTTCTAGTTATCCAAATATTTTCATAAACTCCAGTTGCCCTCTCCTCTGGAAGGTACTTAAATTCAGGAGAACATCCCCATCCTTCAGGCGCAAATTCAGGATGCCCATCTGAATATTGTTTGAAAAATTCTTTAGCCGCTTGTCCTCTTGTGTCATCAATATAAGGGCCAGCTTCAACTAAAAATCTACCTATCACCATTTGCCATTCTTTCTTGGCAAAATCAGTCCCTTGCATATGCCAAAAATTAAAAAAGCCTCGATCTTCTCTCTTGTTAGCTTGTTCAACATATTGCTTGAGTGAACTGGTTGAAAATATCTCTTTTTCTCGATCTTCGAAAGCATTAGTAGACCATGTGAAATGCCACAGATCACCATTAACTTTTTTCTGCGTTACACCATAATTGCTATTCAAAATATCTAATCCAGCCTCTTTCTCTTCAATTTCGGCTACCGTGATGATATTTAAGATGTTTTTAGCCGCTAATTTGAGGCGTGTCATGAAATTGTCTTTTTTTGCTTCCTCAGCAAACATCTCAACTGTTTCATATGAAACATCATTGCCGCTAAAGTCAGCTTCAATTAGCTCTTTCTTTCTCGGCTTGCGCTTTTTCGGCTTGTCCATTCCAGCCTCAGCTTCACTTTCTTCAGCCTCAACATTAATCCTTAAAGCTGCAAGTTGGGCCTCCGCATCTTCCTCATTTTCGTGACAACCCATCACCTCTTTATCTTCATCTTTAATCACACAAAATTCGCCTTCTCTGCGAACTATACTGTATGGCATATTTTCACCCTCTTGTTTTATTTCTGCCTCTGTTATCTCTTTTTTTGCCGCCTCTGGGCTTTTTTTTGACACGCGCATGCGTGGATTGCGAACTAAGACGAGAGAATAAAGAGGTATAATTTCGTTAACTTCCTTTGCCTCTTTAACATCAATCTCATAAGTGGCTGATAAAATACTGTCAAGCTCCCTACATTCATCTGACAAATTAATAACAAATTCTGACTTGTCAGTGACAGAAACAGCATCTTTTAATAAGATAATCTGCTTAGGCAATTCCTTAGCCTTACTAACTATCTGCCATTGCTCTGTTGTTAATTTAGGCTCATCAACAACTTGCCCATCCTCAAAGAGTTTTACGCCTTCGAACGGTTTCCAATCTTTGATGCGATAAACATAAAACAATTCACTGTCTGGCCACCATTGCCGACGCTCTCTGGCTGTTACTCTATGCTGTTTCTGCCATTCATTGTCATCAAAATCTTTAATTTTGATTTGCGCAGGTTGACTAAAATTAGCCACACCAAAAGCCTCGCCGTTGCAAACAATCAGATAAGATTTGTCCGCGTCCAATGGCTCAATTCTGGCAATAGCCGTCTCTTTGCCCTGTGCTACCAAAAAACCATGAGGCGCTTCAAGCTCTAACACTTCATCGAATTTTATATCCATAATTACCAAGCCTCTCGCCATTGTATACCGCCAAAAAACAAATTGTTAGCCGTGATTGGGGCAGCAGATAAAACTAATTGATCAACAGTACCATCTATCAAGCTGCCAAGTCTTAATGCGCTTTCTAATGGGATACTGGCATTGGCGTCAGTACGCGCCTGATAACCACCAGCCACTATTGTGCCAGCAGGATCAATCACGTTGTTAGCTGGTGTAGCCGTGCTTGCTATCCCAAATTGAATAGCGCTATTAGTCACATCTGAATAAGTCAACGCCGCAGCAATTGTCGGGTTAAAATGCAATCGCCACACAAAAGGATTATTAGCACCTGAATTTTCAATTAAAGACACAAAAAGCTCTTTTACATCAGCCGACAAATAAGCAGACTTCAACCTGATACCACAAATAGCATATGTCACACCTGCCGTCGGAGTACTAATATCTTCTGCTGTTGTGTCTCCTATATCAGCAAAGCGAGTGATGCCATTAGGCTGTACGCCTCCCTCACTAACAACCGTACTGCAAATATGCTCTATGCTATCACTTGCCCCAGTGCCATCATTGTCTATCTCAACCCTGACTGGCAAATTAGGGTTAGACATATAAACCGATCCGATAACATTGGCGTTTAGGACATGATGACAATAAACCGGTAAGCCATCTATGTAAAATCCAAATCGCACCCGTCCAACGCCCAACCATTCAAAGTCACAAAAAAATATTTGAACTTTAGAGAAATCAAGATTAACGCCACTTGGCCCATTACCGTCCATAGTGTCAAGATTCCAATCTGATTGGGCAACCTTGGTATTAACTGGACTGCCAGATACATTAGACCTAACAACTACATTTATATTGCTACCGCTACTCTCGAAAAATAAGCCGTCATTTTCATCAAAATAACCAAAGCGCTTCGTGTTGCCAGAAGTAACAGCGCCAATAATACCAGTAATAATTACCAGTTGAGACTTGCCAGGCTGATAGTTAAATCGTTGTTTGGTTTGTCTAACCCTTGTGCCTGCGGTAGTGGTAGACACGCTAAGTATAGTGCTGGCTCTGTTAACGTTGAACGTTGTGCTTGTGCCTGACCCACTCGTTTCTTGATTATCATAGAAGAGCGGATAATTTTCAGCATTATTAGCTATGTCGCCATCATCCCATATTTGCTTAGAATCGAACAGTGTAAATGGCTCAGATGTTCTTTGTCTTGCAAACGCATCTATACCACCACCATCGGCAAACTTGATAGCAACGCCACCCGAACCGCTCCCTGCTAATCCTGTATGCTGCCAAGTAGACATATCACCTCACAAACTGGTATTGAACAGTTGCGCCGGCTATTTCCTCAAATACGCTAATACCACGATTGGGAACTGGAACTAAAGATATTGCGCCGGCTGCCAACTGAAACCCCTCAGTCGCACTTGCTTCATTTCCATCAATTTTATATCGCACGTTTTGATTGAACGCCTGTATTTGTATGTGTGTAGCCTGCAAGTTGCCCGGTCCCGGCGCGGGTTTTTCGATAAAATCACCATTTGGACTAATATCAAGCACAGTATGATTGCCTACCGTATATAGTTCAGCCGGATATGTTGCCCGTGCATCCTCTCGTTCTGGCGATGTTTGAGCCACCATTAAACCGTTGCCTCCTCAAACCATTGCATAACCAATCCTACATCCTGCGCGCTACCCGCTCTGTTAGTGATGCGGACAAGATAATCCGTATTGAGTGCCAAAATCCAAGGGGTCTCAGAAAATGCAGGTGTCAAGGATGTAATTCCCCAGACTTGCAAAACGCTTTGAAGCTGGTTGCCAACCGCTGAAACAGTTGGCGTATGATATACCACTGATGACGGCGCAAGAGACCTTATTCTATTAAGGCCAACAACACTAAGCGATGTGCCAACATTAGAGATAGTAGGCGCCTCGTAAAACAAAACCTCAATTGGATTGGCAGCAACAGGCCCAAAAGAAAAATGCACATGAGCGCCGTTTGGTCTAAACAAAAAATCAAGATTAGCATTATCTGCCAGCGGACTACCATCTGGCGTCTTATAGCTAATTTCAAACATTCGGCCATCATGCGAATGAGCATGACCAAGCGAAATAACTATGCTTGCTCCACTTTCTTTGTCCGTTCTGCCTATCATTTTTTAGCCTCTTTACCAAAATCAGCCAAACCTTGACCAACAATGTAAGCAATGATAAGACCGACGATTTTGGTTAGTTCCGTCTCGTCAATTTCAGGAATAAAACTGGTAATAATAACCACAATTACGCCGGCCAAAGCCATCTGAAATTTTTTGCTTTTTATTAAGTCCATTGTGCCAACCTCTTTTTATCATTTATTAATCTCAATGTCATAGGTTGCATGGTGTTTATGCACATCGCTTCAACTTCAGTGCATTTCACAATGTCGCCTGGTACAGCTATTTTTTTGTCTGAAATACGTACCGGTCTATAAACTGTGTACAAACTCTCTTTTTTAGCCATTAGTTTAACCGTGGCGCTCTGCCCCTTGAAATTGGCTTGTCAGTTTTTATCAACATGCACTGACACCTAAATCCCCTACACTCTAATTTCGGATTAGGTGCATTGCGAGGCACTACATTATTTTGCCAAAACGACGCACGTCTTACTTGACCATTAAGAGCGAGACAAGTTCTGCAATGCTCGGTTCTCCCTATGCGCCATTCGAGCTTAAGATTTCCACAAGCTAATGTAGTTGCTTGTTGCTTTGCGCTATCATATTGATTAATCCACATCTCAGCCCGTTGCAACAGAGGAGTGAGTTTCCCCCCATTCTCTTTGCTTTGAGCGGCTATATGATCAATAAAATTAGGAGCTAAATCATTTTGATTAAAGATAAACTCGTCACGTTTCGTTAACTCTTCTGTTGTTAATTCATCAGACTGTATACCACACTCCGCTGCACCCTCAACCCATGCTCTTTCAATCGCTCTTTCAATCGCACTTCTAAAAGTTAATAACGCTTGACGCTTAGTTAACGCACCAGACCATAACCCGCGTATAGCGGAGCGAAGATTGCGCCTAAACGCTACTATGCCACCTGTGCCGGATATGGTGTTTATTGCTGGCGCTTTAACCTCATTCAAACTCAACATACGCCTGTTCTGTTTCTCCGCTAAATAGCCCAATTCTACCGCCTGAGCCACCACCGCTTATTAGCGCTACCTTGCCCACAAATGAGCCGTCCTTATCAAATACTCTAAGCTCACTGTCACCATCTGGTGGTGGCGCACCAGCTTTCCGCATAATCCTAAAAATCGGATTAAGAACAATATGATCATCCCACCATCCGATTTTATGCAAGCAATCTGAGCCTACAACCCTATCTTGCGGAGGTTGAAAATTTTCAGGATGGGCAGATGCCCAAACAGAATATGGCCCCCCGCTATGACTGCTTGGTTCAGCCGCATTTATCCAGCTTTCCCCACCAAATCCCCAACCAATTGAACCGTTGCCCTCAGTAAATCCCACAACAGCACGGTCAAAGTATTTTGGATCTGCGTTAAACTCAATTAATGGCGCACTGGGCCAGTGATTAAACATAAGGATACCGGGATGAGCAGTTATGAGATTATTGTCAATATCCCTGACCTGCGGCTGCAATGTCGCCGGCCCCGCCTTAACTTCTATCGCATCTATAGCCCAAAACAACTCACCTGAGTTAGCGCGGTTGTGACCTTGATCAAATAAGATTTCAAATTTCCAGTGATGTTGAAGACGGTCATAGTCACCTTCCATAAAGCGAGGGATTGTGCCGAGCGAACTATGGTTATCTGGCCTTACATCTAAAATTTTAGTCGGATATGGATTTTGCATCTATCAACTCTCCTAGTGCAAATTCGGCTACTGTTTCTGCCGTTATCGCACCTTTTCGGTAATTTTCAGCCGCCAAACTCACAGCGTCGTCTATTATTGGTTTAATTCGTTTGCGTCGCCCCAATCGCTTAATATCACCCTTCTGATTAATCTCAACTAAGCCACCAAACATCTTGGCTATCTCATTATCTGTAGCATTTTCCTCGTCTGTCGCATCCAACTCTAAGAAGTCATCTTTGAAATAGCTCACGTTATCAGCCAACATTTGACGTATCTCAAAAGCGTTAACCGGCCCAAATTCATCACCGGTCCACATAGACATAATAGTGTTTGTGCGCTTTTCATCTATTTCAGCAGATAATAAATCTTCCTCGTCATCGGTAAAATCAAAAGAGAATGTGGCACTGTCTGGTAAGACTTTCCAGTTAAGCACGCGTTCAATCATGCCGATGACTTCACCTACACCTTTGCCGCGCGCTTTTTGGTGCATCACCAGGCTTTCTGTGGCAGTCCCTAACTGACCATTAGACATAGGCCAAAACTCTCGCACATCAACGCCAAAAGATAAGGCGAGGATGGTGGCGTAAGTGTTAGTACTCTCAAGCTCATTAAAGGCTTCTGGAAGATTAGCAAATGAGATTAAATCAGCCGTAGCAGGTTGCGCCGGGTCAAGACCAAACATTGTCATAATGTTACGCCAATGATCTTGGCCTAGCCGTCTAGTCTCTCTTGCATAATGTGCTTTCGCGTCATTCCATTTTTCAGGTAGCACATTGTTAAAAAGCAATAATCCGGCTTCCGGCAAGTCATCTAACTTTTCATTCTTATATTTGTTGATTTTGAGGAGGATTTCAGATGAGCCAATCACCCGACTAACGCCACAGAAACCAGTATTATTCATATTCTCCGCCGGCGATGGCATATCAACAAAATGAGCAACGCGGGTTGTGTGCAACTTATGTGACCTATCATCTTTTGGGTTATTAAAAATAACTGGATATTCCACATCGCCGGTAAGTTGGCAATGTTGTGCATCAAGATGGGCCAGTCCAATAACAGGCCCAACGATAGGTCCATTAGGATTACCAGCGCCTATAATTTCGCTAAATGCGCCCTTATCCTGTGTATAATAGTCAAATAGTATCTTGCCAAGCCAAAAGCTCCACCCTTGCCAAAATTCAGCAGTTGTGAGGACCTTTTGATACCTATTAACCACTCTTAAAGGTCCTTCAATAACCCAGTTCATGCTCTTGAACTTTTTAATCATTGAAGAAACAGCGCCAATTAAAATGTCATTGTTCGGACGATATACAAACGCTCTTAATGCGTGATCTCTTTTTTCGCTCCACCAGGGAGGCACTAAACTATCATTATGGTAGCCAAAAGAGAATGAACTGGGCCAAAAATTTGCAATACTGTTCTGGTCATCAGCCGGCAATGCGCGTCTTTGAATGGACAAATCCGTTAGGCTGCCATTAACCTGCTTTGCCGTTGCATATTCTATTTTTCCGTTGCGGATAATTGCGATGTTCTCAGACATTAAAAAAGTCCATTGTCATTTAGCCGCCGAATAAGAAATAGGGCGAAATGAACAATGGACTTTCGAGCATTGTCTCATTTGTTAGTATACACGATTGGACTATACTGTGTCAATTTATACGATGATTTGATTTAATCTTAAAGTTATGAAATTGGGGTTGACAACCTTGTTAGAATATGGTAAGATTGTATTCAAGATTGATTGACTAGCAGATGAAAGGAAAAGGAAATGAACACCAAACTAGCAATAGCTATAAACGAAGCTCGGAAAGCTCTGGAAAATCTACAAGCAGAAATTAAAAATGAAGTAAAGTCAGGCATGCAAACACCATCAACAAATGATATTCTAGCGCGTGCAAGTTGTAATCACATACATTCAGCGCAGGTTGCTGTAGACACAATAAGCAACCGACTTGTAAAAGAGCTTAACACCAGAATTGACCAAATCAGCAATTAATTAATACTATCAAAAAAATAATGAAAGGATAAAAATGTTTAGAGTAATGTACTGGAATGATCAATTTGAAAAAGGCAATTTCCCCAAATCCGATGAGGAATACAATAATATCCAAACTCACAGCACTTACAACAACTTAAAAGAAGCGAAAAAGGTTTGTCGTAGTCTAGGACACACAGGAGAAGACAATCCAATGTTGACCGGCTACCCCCCTGTTGCTTTTGTAGCTAATTCTAGCGGAGAATTAATTTACAATCCTCGCTTCAAAAAAACATAAGTTACGAAAAACCAAAAGAGCGCCTTAATCGGCGCTCTTTTCATTTATGCGGCTTAATATGAACTTCGTGAAATTCCCGATATGCGCCAATACAACGCACAATCAACTCTGATACTGGCACAATCCAAGGATGCTTTTTAATCAACCCATAAAATGGTGATTTTTCAAGGTTGTAAGGTTTTTTAGTCTCAGTCACTTGATCACCTCTTTGTGCCAGTCGTATTCAATCTTCAGATCATCATAGGGTATTCGCCCCTCATCGTCAGGATCGTAAATGTGTGATGTGATATATGTTAATATGGCCGGCCCTTGCAACACTTTGCATCCATGAGCCACGCCAGGTGGGATTTTAATAACAATTGGCTCATAACCATCCCCCATCATACACTCATCTATTTGCTTGTATGTTGCAGAATTCCCGCGCATATCACAAAAAACAGCACGTATAACGCCAATAGGAACAAGCCAATAGTCAGTCTGGATATGATGAATATGCCAGGCTTTAATCACACCTTGCCACATAAGCGACTGTGACCATTGACCAAAGCCGCCAAAAAAATCATCTGTCACACGAATATTTTCTTGAAAATACCCGCGTGTATCTGTGAACCTGGTCAACTTCTTTATTTCTAATCCATTAATCATATACTCTCGCCTCTTTTTATATTATAACAAATGTGTTTTTAAGATCAAAAAAACTCAACCTTAAAAAAGGGTTGGCAACCTTGTTATAATCTGGTAAGATTGTATTCAAGATTAGCAATTGCTAACGATAAACAGAAAGGAAAAGAAAAAATGCTAAACCGAATATTAAATCTAATTCAAACAAACCAAGAAGTTAAAACTACTTTCGAGAAAGCGGTTTACTGGGAAGCCGAAGCCTTAAAGATAGACTATGTTAACAAAGAGGGGTGCACCCAACAAGACATAGACGATTTTGATACAGTTTGGGCCAATTTTCGACATTACTTTGACCAACTCGGCATCAACGGAGCCGAATACGAAGAAATCAAAATCAAGTTAAATTAACCCCCAGTCCTGAGCAAGACATTAAAAGGCTCAAAAGGAAAATCATGTTTAACACAGCAGAACTTAAATTCAAAGAAAAAGGCCAACTCACCAAATGGGAAGATCTCCCTGTAGTCTTAGAAGTTGAAAACAATGATATTGACAAATCCATTGCCTGGATTAAGCGAATGTTTCAGTGCGTAGAAATCCGCTGGAATTATGAAGGCAGTCCAATGGGACATTATGTAGATGGCAACGTATCAAGATATGAAAGGAGTGAAAAGTGAGCAACAACGGCAAACCAGGACCAAAGACCAAGGCCAGTAAGGGAGAAAAAAAGCACAAAAAATTAAGCATCACCCTTCCGCCTAAATTGTGGGAATTAGTTGAGATAGAACGCAAGCCGGGCGAAGGTAATAGTAAATTAATTCAAAGATTGCTGAAACAAGCGATTGCATATTCCGAGAAAATAGGATAGCAATAAAATATCTAACCCAAATTAAAATATAAACACCTAGATGTCGCCATGCTTAACGCAACAGCGGCATCTATTTTTTGTGCTGTACTCTTCTTTACCAACCTTATCCCATCCTCGCCATACTTTTTCACGTTTGCGTTGTCTACATGTTGTCTCAGTAGTGGATTGCCATCATGGGCAATGCGCCGGCTCATTATCAAAGCCTGCAATTGTTTATCTGCCAGCAGTCTGTCTTTTTGTTGACTAAAAGCCTGGAAATTAGCCATCTGACGGCTTTCTGTGCTAGTAGCCATATCGTGCAACTGGTGCGGATCATAAGCCACCTCTATGATGGAAAATTCCTTGCATAACCGCTTGATTTCTTCTTTAATTGGCTCAAAGTCCAATAGCTGACCGGGAACGGCCTCCCATATCCCACAGTAACGCACCATAACATCAGTCAACCTATCAGGATGTCTTGTCACCATAACCGCTGCAAAGCAATCAGCCATGTAGCCTGGATTTTCTGAACCTGTAGCAGCATCTAAAGCGAGTATAGCCGGCTCATCTCTCCTAATCGCCTGTGTCCCTTCCGCACAATTATCCCACCAAATAATGTTGACAAACTTTTCTATGTCTGTGTCATCTTCCCAGAGCGCCTTAAGCAAAATCCTTTGCTCCGCCTCGCTCAAAGTCTGCGCTCTCTGCCTCACAAATGCTTGATCTATAGCCGGATTTTCAGCGGTTAAAACAGTATATACCGCTGCGTCCTGCTTAAAGTCCCTGTACTTAATTTTAATCTCATCAGGCACAAGATTTAGGCTATCTTCATCGCCTTTCGCGCCGGCAAAGTACTCAAAAAGCCAATGTTTACGAGGCGTAGTAGTCAAATAAAGTTGTGGCGTCTCATTGTTAGGCCCAAGTATCCTAATACGTCCATCAAACGTTTTAAGCGCGTCCGATGTCTTATGCCCCCTCGCTTCATCAAAGTGGACAAAGTTAACATTTGGCCCCTCCCAACTTCCTATCTTATCCTCTTTAGCACCTCCACAGACCAGTTCAGAAAAGCCGCCAACTTCATTCTTAAATACCAGTGTAAAGGCTTGGCTTGGTTCCCATCCTTCACTTTGCCTATATCTATGTCTCTCAATAACACAATTCCAAGGACACCATTCCTTAAACGTAGGCCAGATAGATTTCTTAAAGTGTTCCAGGTCTGTACTGACCATAATACCATTACAACCGCGCCTGAGCCGATTAAGATTTTTCATCACGCCAGCCGCACTTTTCCCCCCTCCTTCGCCGCCTTTAAGCAGCATATAGCGCGGTCTATCGTTGTTGATAAACTCTGCTACCGCCTCATTTTGCGGAATATACTCTCTGCCAGTTTTAGATGATTTGTACCGCTTCGGCCAAATATAATCAGGGAGTATGCCGCGCCGTCTTAATTCTAATTGCGCTCTGGCTTGTATCTGTGTCTTATTCATGTAATAAATTATAGCAGAAAACCCAACCTTAAAAAAGGGTTGACAAGGTTGTTAGAATATGGTAAGATTGTATTCAAGATTGATTGACTAGCAGATGAAAGGAAAAAGAAAATGGAAAACAAAGTAGGATGGAGAGACAAAGTAAAAATTGAAACATCGGAGATGACAGGTGAAGGAATTGTCACAAAATTTCATAATGACAAACATAACGGCGTTGAGATTGAAATCATTTTCTTGTCCAGAAAGTCCGATAACAAACAGGCAAAACCAGGCAGAAAAATAAATTTCTATCAAAGTGATTTAACGGTTATACAAAAATACTCACCAAAACCTCAAAAGATAGAGGACGATGATTTAATGAAAGAACTTTTTGAAAGTGAAACAAAAAGAGAAGAAGCTATACCAGTTATCACGCCTGAATTCTGTGGAAAATGGCGATAACTTTTTCAAAAGCCAACTAATTCTAAAGACAAAAGAGCGCCTTAATAGGCGCTCTTTTCATTTCTAAGCGTATTAAATTTATTCATCCCCCAAAACTACCTATCCCTTAATCCCCAAGCACATCGGCCAAATTTTCCCCATCGGCTAGACGCTTAAGCTGATCTTCTGACAAGTCATTCCAATCTATTTCAAGATTGATATTCTGTTGCTCAATTTGTTGTTTCGTATGCCGGCCATAGTCAGCCGGATAGCGCCTTTCAAGTTTCCAGGCCGCAGCTTGCCAGTTGCCATCTTCTGCAGCATCTTCAATCATTTCAAGCCAGTGAGAAGTGGCAGCACCTTCGGCTTTTTTTATTGCGTGCAAAAACTCAAAAAATTTTCCACTCTTAGCCTGTTCGCCTTTGACTATCCAATTGCGAAAAGAACCATAACTCACACCAGCATAATTGCATGCGTGTTGATAAACCGCACCTAAGCGAATAGCCTTACAAATCTTCTCTTGTATTTCTGGTGTAAGTTTAGTTGGTCTCGCCATTATATCATCTGTCCAATTATCGCCAATCCAAGAAATATCATAACTACAAACAGCGGCCAGGAAAAACGATCCTCAAAATCTGGCTTAACTATTGTTTCCTGACGCTTCCAGTCTTGGTCATACCGCTCAATTATCGCCATACCCTTAAACTTTTTCATTATGTACAGTATAGCAGATTTTAGAGGAAAAGAAAAGAGAACGAAATCATCCAAAAAAAAGAGGCTAATCAAGCCTCTTTTCAAAAAGGATGAACAAAAAAGGAGAAATCCGATGCATAAAAATTATATCATTTGCTTTCCAGTTTAGCAATTAACTCACTGACGATGGAATCCACCTTTGCCACTTCATTCACCGTGCTGGTATTCAATGCAACTTGCTGCGTAAGCAATTCAATTCGATCAGACATGTTTTTCTGCTTGCCCTCAATCTGAGCGAGTAATACTGAGACAAACTGCTGTTGGCTCTCATAGATGCCTTTTAGAGACTGTCTTTGGATTTCAAGCATTTTTTCAAGCCAGGCACGTGTCTCTTGATTATCCTCTTTATGCTGTTTTCTTCTTTCTTGAATATCTTCTCTCTGGACTTTCTGCAAATAATAGACCACTACCAATACCACAACAAGAGGCGGATACTGTTCAAAAATATGTAGTACATCGTCTGATATTACATCAGACTGAGATAATCCAATTAACGCTAATTTATAAGCACCTAAACCAACAACTGACTTTAACCACATAAACCGCGCCGTCCTTTCCTGTTATCAGTTTAGTTTGACCCTAACTAAATGTCAATATGTCAACCTTAAAAGAGTTTGACAAAGTTGTTAAGCCATGTTAGACTAAGTAGCAAGAAAGCAGTAATGAATGAACAAATTTAGTTAAAAAGGAAACCAAATCATGTTTAACGAATCCGCAAACAAGGCATACGTCCAAGCTCAGTTTGAAATCCAGGCAGAAATCGAAAAGTTGCAAGACATGTTGGCCGAACACAACGCGGTCTCTAATGTCCACTGGGGACATGTGGGCGACATGAAACACATTTTGAGCGAATTAAAAAAGATTAACGGAGAGGAATAAATGAAAATCATATGCGCCTGGTGCGGCGAAACACTTAAACAGGGACAAGGCCAAGATACCTCACACGGCATATGTAAGAAATGTGAGAAAGAATTTTTGAAAGAGTTAGAAGAAAAGAGGAACAATGAGTAATTTGCCGCCCGGAATAACAGATCGAATGATTGAAGATCAACAAGAGTATCAGCTAACTAGAGAAGACATTGAAATCTTAAAGCGTGAATGGTATGCTGATCCTTGTTGGGACATTGAAGATACGCCAGACTTTGAAAATCATTACATCGAACTCAAGGCTTTTAGAATTGGTTGTGAGTTAGATTGGAAGCAATCCCAAGACAATATGACTAAAAGAAAAGCCAAAGAATTAAATTGCAGTCTGGAACTGGCCGGCTACATCCTGAGACTAGAGGATAAAATCCAAGAACTTTATGACTTTATGGTTGACTACTATTAATCAAGTCCCATGATACCGCAAAAAGTCCTCAAGAGCCTGTTGACGCATATCATCAAGCTCGTCTCCTCTATTTGCCCGATCTTTTATAGCTTCAAATGAGGACT
>Ga0208794_1000592_pt1 | contig 22215 bp, 19 predicted proteins | sample 32_taG_FD_184106 | JGI IMG/M metagenome (GOLD analysis project Ga0208794, IMG submission 184106) | Marine viral communities from the Gulf of Mexico - 32_GoM_OMZ_CsCl metaG (SPAdes) (version 2) | ecosystem: Environmental > Aquatic > Marine > Oceanic | place: Atlantic Ocean: Gulf of Mexico... | reverse complement strand
TATCCTGCTGCCAGTATTCCTGGGGACGAGGAGTTAGACCATGGCCGAGCCAAGCGCCTTTTGGGACCGGATGGCGGACCGCTATGCCGCCCAACCTATCAGCGACGAGCAGGCCTACCGCACCAAACTGGCCAAAACCCAGTCCCACTTCACCCCGGACATGGACGTCTTCGAGTTCGGCTGTGGCACCGGCGGCACCGCCATTATCCATGCCCCACACGTCCGCAGCGTCCGGGCGGTGGATTTTTCCGAGCGTATGCTGGAAAAGGCCCGCATCCGCGCCGCCCAGGCCGGGGTCGATAATGTCACCTTCGAAAAGGGCGACATCACCACCATGCCGATCGCCCCGGCCAGCTACGACGTCGTGCTGGCCATGTCCGTCCTGCACCTGCTCCAGAACCAGCAGGCCGTCATTCAGCGCGTCTTCGACATTCTCAAGCCAGGGGGTATCTTCGTTTCCAGCACGGTCTGCATTGCCGAGACCGCCAGGTGGTTGGGCTACATCGCCCCGCTTGGCCGTGCTCTTGGCCTGCTTCCGGTGCTCACCGTCATGGACCGGGACCAGTTGCGCCAGGACATCACTCGCCCAGGCTTTACCATTGAGCATGACTGGCGCCCCAAGCCCCGGGCAGCCGTCTTCATCATCGCGCGCAAGCCGGCCTGATTGCCCTGTGGAACCGGGCTTTTCCCGATTGGGCGAATCGGTGAGGCTATGTGCTATCACTCGCAAATAGTCAGTTAGCCGTGCGTCTGCCTTCCCGCTGGAGATGAGGCGCATCCAGCCGGAGAGATGATGCAGGTCGCCATCGACATGGGAGAGAGCCGGGGATCCGGCCCAGCCCACATGGATCTTGAAGAATTGCTCGCCACGCGCCTTCTGGTGCAGGGCAATTCCGGGTCCGGCAAATCGCACCTGCTGCGCCGCCTGCTGGAGCAATCCGCGCAGTGGGTACAGCAATGCATCATCGATCCCGAAGGTGATTTCGTCACCCTGTCCGACAAATACGGGCATCTGGTGGTCGATGCCACCCGCACCGAAAGCGAATTGACCCGCATTGCCAATCGCGTGCGCCAGCACCGTGTCTCGGTGGTGCTCAACCTTGAAGGGCTGGACGCCGAACAGCAGATGCGCGCAGCTGCCGCCTTTCTCGGCGGCATGTTCGATGCCGACCGCGATTTCTGGTATCCGGTGCTGGTGGTGGTCGACGAGGCCCAGCTCTTTGCGCCGGCCGCAGGAGGCGAGGTCTCGGACGAGGCGCGAAAACTTTCGCTCGGCGCTATGACCAATCTGATGTGCCGTGGCCGCAAGCGCGGTCTGGCGGGCGTCATCGCCACCCAGCGCCTGGCCAAGCTGGCCAAGAACGTGGCAGCGGAAGCCTCCAACTTCCTGATGGGCCGTACCTTTCTCGATATCGACATGGCCCGCGCCGCCGATCTTCTGGGCATGGATCGCCGCCAGGCCGAACAGTTCCGTGACCTCGCCCGCGGCCATTTCGTGGCCCTCGGGCCCGCCATTTCCCGACGGCCCCTGCCCATCGTCATCGGTGCGGTGGAAACCTCGGCGCGCTCGACCAGCCCCAAGCTGACCCCATTGCCCGAGGCGCCAGCCGATGCGGCCGATCTGATTTTCACCCAGGACCCCGAGGAACTGGCCCGGCCGGTGGTGCGTCGTCCGGCGCCGCCCCCGCCGCCATCGACCAATGAATTGTTGGCACAGGTCGCCGAAGCTCGTGCCAAGGCCCGCGCCGAAGCACCGGAAGAACCCGCTTCTTTATTCCCCGAGATCGATGAAGCTGAGCGCGACGCCATGATCCAGGCGGTGATGGTTGAACTGATGAGCGACCCCGACGCGGGCTTTCGCAATACCGCCCAGCTCTATCAGGACTTTCTTGTCCGCTGCCGCATCCGCCGCATTCCGGGTGATCCACCGGCCCTGCCCGCCTTCAAGCGCCTGCTCGCCGTGGCTCGGGTGGCGCCCGATGAACAGACCGCCGCCTCCGACGGCTGGCAGCAGGCCCTGAGCCTCTCCGAAACGCTGACCGATGATGTGCAGGGCGTGTTCCTGGTCATCGCCCAAGCCGCGCTGACCGGCGCCCCTTGCCCGTCCGACGCCACGCTGGCCCGGCTCTACGGCACCCATTCATCCAGCAGGGCCAGGCGTCTTCTCACATGGTTCGAAGAACGCGGCCTCATCGTGCTGCGCACCGATTTCCGTGGGGCACGCATCGCGGCCTTTCCGGATCTTGGCGCGGAAACAGCGCCCGGCGATCCCAATGGCCCTGACGAGCTGATCGAGGAACGCGGCGCAGCGGAGTGACTAACCGCGCAGCTCCGCCCGGAAGCTGTAGCGCGCCGTCGCGCCCGGACCCAGCAATTCGGAATATGGCCGTTCGCTCAACTCTTCCGATCCGCCCACCGCGGCCGCGGTCCCGTGCCAGGGCTCAAGGCAGATGAAGCCGGCGCCCGGCTTGGTCCAGAGCGCGAAATTGGGCAGGTTCTCCCAGGTGAAGTGCACGCTTGGCCCCTTGGCCGATCCATAGACCAGCCCGGCGCCTGCCCCATCGGGAAACAGCATGGCGTCCTCGGCAAACAGGCTGTGGTCGAGCGTGAGCCGCCCCGCGTCAAAGGGCGAGCGCAGCGCCTTGGGATTCACCAGCCCGCCCGACAGCCGATGCAGCGCCGGCGTGCCGCCTTCGTCCAGTTCGACGCCATGCGGCGCATCCTCAGCGCCCGGCAGCGGCCAGGCAAAGGCCGGGTGAAAGCCAATGCCGAAGGGCATGATCTTGTGGTCATGATTGGTGACTATGGCGCTGACCACCACCGCGCGCCCTTCCACCCGGTGCTCGACATTGAGCTGAAAATCGAAGGGATACATGGCCCGGCTCGCTTCGGATGCGGTCAGCCGATAAACGCAGCGATCGGACTCCTCGACCATGAGCGAAAAATTGCTGCGCCGGGCAAAACCATGCTGGCTCATCTGGAATGGCACGCCGTCCACGGTGACGGTGTCATTGGGCGCCTTGCCAACAATGGGAAACAGGATTGGCGACCGGCCGGTCCAATAGGCAGCATCGCCATGCCAGAGCCACTGCCGGCCGTCGCGCGTCTGGATCGACTGCATCTCCGCGCCAAGCGCTGCCACATCGACGGTGATCTGGTCGTTGGCGATACGGGTCAGTTGCATGCGCCACTCCGGGACGGTGCTGGAACCGCGTGCACCCTAATCCACTCTGGCGCAGGAGAGAACCCGCTAGTACGCTTGCGATGAACAAGCGCCTAAGGGCGCCTAGAAGCAACGGCCTCTTGCTTCGTCACCATGTCAGGGGCTATCGCCTAGCCATGTCCAACGCCTTGCCCCCGCTGCCCATTGATGCCGCCTTGCCTGCCCTGGCCGACGCCCTGGAGAAGGGGATTTCCGCCGTGCTGGTGGCCCAGCCGGGCGCGGGCAAGACGACGCGCGTGCCCCTAGCGCTATTGGGGGCGCCCTGGCGCGACGACCGCCGCATCATCATGCTCGAACCGCGCCGGCTGGCCGCCCGTGCCGCCGCCCGGCAAATGGCTAGGCTGTTGGCTGAAGAGGTGGGTCAAACCGTGGGCTATCGCGTGCGCATGGAGACGAAAGTCTCCGCCCGCACCCGTATCGAAGTCGTCACCGAGGGTGTCTTCACCCGCATGCTGCTTGATGACCCGGAACTGAGCGGCGTCGCGGCCGTCATCTTCGACGAATTTCACGAACGCAGCCTTGATGGCGATCTGGGCCTTGCCCTGACCCTCGACGCCCGCGCCCTGCGGCCCGATTTGCGCATTCTGGTCATGTCCGCCACCATCGATGGCGCGCGCGTCGCCAGGCTGCTTGATGACGCACCGGTCATTGACAGCCCCGGGCGTACCTTCCCGGTCGAGACATTGCATGTCGATCCAGACCAGCTGCAACGCCTTGAGGACCAGGTAGCCAGCGCCACACTCGCTGCCCTGCGCGAACATGAAGGATCAGTGCTGGTGTTCCTGCCCGGCCAGGGCGAGATTACCCGCACCGCCGAAAGGTTGGCGACGCGCCTGCCTGCCGATACAGATCTGGCGCCACTTTATGGCCAGCTCTCGCCCGCCGAGCAGGATCGGGCCATCCAGCCGGCCCCCGAAGCCCGCCGGAAGATCGTGCTGGCGACATCGATTGCGGAAACCTCGCTGACGATTGAGGGCGTGCGCATCGTCATCGACAGTGGATTTCGTCGTGTGCCTGTCTATGAACCCGCCACCGGCATGACCACCCTGGCCACTCGCCGCGTATCCCGCGCCGGCGCCGATCAGCGCCGTGGCCGCGCGGGCCGTACCAGCCCCGGCGTCTGCATAAGGCTCTGGCACCAGGGCCAGACTGCCGCGCTCGAACCGTTCGAAACCCCGGAAATCCTCGCCGCTGATCTTTCCGGCCTGCTGCTCGACCTCGCCAGTTGGGGCGTCACCGATCCGCAGGCCCTGGCCTTCCTAGATCCGCCGCCCGCCCCGGCTTGGGCCGAAGCCAAGGCGCTCCTGTCTCGTCTCGACGCCACAGACGAGGCCGGGCACCTCACGCCAGCCGGCAAGGCCCTTGCTCGCCTTCCCCTGCATCCGCGCCTGGCTCATATGGTGGTCGCCGGAGCCGAAGACGGCGATGCACAGACCGCCGCCGAATTGGCCGTGCTGATCGGAGAGCGCGGGCTGGGTGGCGACGATACCGACCTTGCCCGTCGCCTGGAACGTTTCCGCGCTGATCGCTCCCGCCGCGCCGACGAGGCCCGCAGCCTCGCCCGGCGCTGGGCAAAGCTGGCCGGTGGCTCCTCGGGCGAAGACCTGTCTGCTGGCCATCATTTGGCTCGCGCCTTTCCCGACCGGGTGGCGCAATCGACTGGTGCCCGTGGCCGCTTCCGCCTGGCCAATGGACGGCAGGCCCAGCTTGACGAAACCCATGCCCTGGCCGGCGCACCCTTCATTGTTGTTGCCGATGTGACTGGCAGCGCCACGCAGGGCCGCATCCGTTCGGCCGCCGCGCTAAATACCAGTGAACTTGAGGCCCTGTTCGCCAACCATATCCGTACCGAAACCACCCTGACCTTCGATCCCGCGAGCGGCGCCGTGCGCGCCCGCCGTCAACGGCGGCTCGACGCGTTGCGGCTGGCCGATGAAACCGCGCCGGTGACCGATTTCGACAGAGCTGCCGAGCTTCTCGCCGAAGCTGCCATCAAGCGGGTCGAGGCGCTGCCCTGGAGCAAGGAGCAGAAAGCCCAGCGCGCCCGCGCCAGCTTTTTGCACCAGAGCTTGGGCGCGGATTGGCCCGACCTGACGGACACCGCCCTGTCTGCTGACCCGGCTTGGCTGACCCCGCACATATTGGGTGAAACGCGGCTGTCCGCGATCACTGCCGAGCATCTGGGCGCGGCACTGGAAGCCCTGCTGCCCTGGGCAAAAAAGCAGGAAATGGAAAAGCTCCTGCCAAGCCATTTTCACGCCCCCTCGGGCAGTCACTTGCCCATCGATTACGCTGCCGAAAACGGCCCGGCGCTGGAAATCCGGGTGCAGGAACTGTTCGGCCTTGACCGGCACCCCAGCATTGCCAATGGCCGGATACCGCTTCTGCTGGTGCTGCTGTCACCCGCCCACCGGCCGATCCAGACCACGCGGGACCTGCCCGGCTTCTGGCGCGGCAGCTGGAAGGACGTGGCGCGCGACCTCAAAGGCCGCTATCCGCGCCACCCCTGGCCCGACGATCCAATCGCCGCCCCGGCCACCAGCCGCGCCAAGCCGCGCGGCACCTGACGCTCTGTCCGCCATAAAAAACCCCGGACTTTCGTCCGGGGCCTGGTTCACTCGCTAGGCTCGAAGTTCAACGCCACCCCGTTGATGCAATAGCGCAGGCCGGTCGGCGGCGGCCCATCGGGGAACACATGGCCCAGATGACTGCCACAGGTGGCGCAATGCACTTCGGTGCGCACCATGCCATGGCTGGTGTCGGTGGTGGTTTCGACCGACCCGGGGATCGGATCGTTAAAGCTCGGCCAACCCGTGCCGCTTTCAAATTTCAGTGTCGCAGCGAAGAGCGGACTGTCGCAACCGGCGCAGGAAAACGTTCCGGGGCGCTTTTCATGCAGCAGGGCGCAGGAGCCCGGCCGCTCGGTGCCGTGCTGGCGCATGATGTAATATTGCTCTTCGCTCAGCCGCGCGCGCCACTCGGCATCGGTGCGGGTCACGGGGAAAGTTTGCGCATCCATGGCAACACTCCTTGTCTCGACCTGTGTTTCGTTTGTCATATAGGCTGGGTTACACATCAATCCCAGCGCGCGTTCCATCACGACGCGGTTCCCAGGCGTTTTGCATGACCAGGATCACCACCCTCGACCAGCTTGAGGCGCTCTATCAGCCCGCCCCTGCTCCCGCTGCCATCGTCAAGGTGGCGCCTGCCATGACGACCGATTATCGGCGCCTTATCAAAGTCAGCCCCTTTGCCGCGCTCGCCACCATCGGCCCCGAAGGCATTGACTGCTCGCCACGCGGCGACAAGCCCGGTTTTGTGCGCATCCATGACGACAACACCCTGATGATGCCCAACCGGCGCGGCAATAACCGCATCGATAGCCTGCGCAACATCGTGCGCGATCCGCGTTGCGCCTTCCTCTTCCTCATCCCGGGGTCTGGCACCACGTTGCGCGTCAATGGCCGCGCGCATCTCTCCATAGACCCCACTCTGCTCGAAAGCTTCGCCATCGAAGACAAAGCCCCGCTCGGTCATCGTCTTGGAGATAGACGAGGTCTATTTTCAGTGCGCTCGGGCCATCATCCGCTCCGAGCTCTGGAACCCCGAACGCCATGTCGATCCCGCAGGTCTGCCCACCCCAGGCCAGATCCTGGCCACGATGACGGCACAAGAAGTCGGCGGCGAAAGCTATGACAAGGCTTGGCCCGAACGGGCGAAACAGACCATGTGGTAGTCGAAGGGCGATGGCAGGCGACCCGAGAAGTCGCCCCTGACAGCAGGATTGTCCCGCGTTATCCAGGCAACAGAAAAGTGCACCGGAAGGGTTCTCCCGGCGCACCTGTGCTCTGCATCAGACGTCAAGCGACCTCAATCGTCCTTGTCATCCTTGTCATCCTTGTCGTCCTTGTCGTCCTTGTCATCCTTGTCATCCTTGTCATCCTTGTCATCCTCCTTGGCAGCTTTCTCCGCGTCCTTCGCCGCATCGCTTGAGGAAGTGCCGCCGCTGCCGCTGCTACCGCTGGCGCCTGTCGTCGTCCTGTTGGCGTCGCTCCCACCCGTCGCCCCTGACGTAGTCGTCGAGGGCCGGGGGGGCGGAGTGACGGCCCCAGAGACCGGCGTCACTTTCGCGGCGCTCACGACCTGTGTCGGCGTTGCGGAAACCTCCTGGCCGGCACCGAGACTGACGGGCTGTGATGACCGGCTGTCGTTGACTTCGACGGTACCTCTGAACACCGCAACGGTGGACGCGGCTCCATCGGACCTTACCGAAAACGCCGTCCCCTTGACGACCGCGGCCAGAATATTGGTTTGAACCGCCAGGTGTTTGACGTTGCGCGCTTCGGCATCCACCCCCACCGTGCCGGAGTGGTTGTATATGGTCGTAAAGCCGTTGATGTCGGCGATCTGTGCAGTCGTGTCGGGACTGAGTTCGATTGTTTCCTGGCTGCGAACCAAAGTCGCCCGCCCGTCTGGAGCGCTTTTTATGACGCGGTCATCCGAAACCACACTGCCGCGGAAAAGTTGTACCCACTGCCCATTGTCGAGTGCGAACACCCCGCCGCGGACCCGAGTCACTTCCCAATCGTCAGCCCAGGCAGAAACTGCGCTCGTCACCACGACGAGGGCAGCGATCATCGCGCGTGCTAGCATCTATGCCTCCCACAATTTCTGGCAGACAGCTTGCTCAGACAATCGCTACCGACTTCTAAACTACCCAATCACAATTTCTGCGTCAGAAGCGAAAGACCATGCCCGACATTACCGACGTGCGGCTTGGATCGCCGCTCAGATCGACGTCATGCTGCACCTGAAGCCGGATTGAAGCGCCATCGGACACCTCGAACTGAACGCTGGGCGCCATCCGCACATATGTCCCGTCGGTGCTGTGCAGCCCCAACGCGACGAGGCCGCCGACCTCTACCGACTGGTCCAGCAACAGGCCGCCCCGAGCGCCGACGTCGATACTGCCGGTCTCGTCGAAATTGCCCTGAACCGTGCCTTCCAGGGCTAGGAAAGTGTCGTCTCCGGCCCAGCTAAATCCAGCCAGCGCAGACACGCCGCCGCGCAACGGCCCCATGGTCGCACCGCCGAGCAGACCCACATAGGGGCCGCCGGTCGCCCCGGTCGACACGTAGTCCGTCGGCAGCGGCGGCAGATCAGGCAGGGCCGGCATCTCGCCCGCATAAGCCACCGCTGGCACGAGAAGGAGTGCTGTGACAATGATGCTGCGATACATGGCGGACCTCGACTGAATGCGCAGCGGCCAGAACATCATTTTTTGGTTAGCAAAGTGCTAATGCGCGCGCCAAGCAAGGCATCAACGCGATCACGCTTTGATCGCAACGCGTACTGCCAGGGAACTGAAAGGGCGAAAAATGGTGGGAGTAACAAGGATTGAACTTGTGACCCTTCGCGTGTGAAGCGAATGCTCTCCCGCTGAGCTATACTCCCACATCGCCTTCTCCCCTAAGGGAAACAAAGCGAACCGGAAAGAGATGGTGGGCGTAACAAGGATTGAACTTGTGACCCCCTCGATGTCAACGAGGTGCTCTCCCGCTGAGCTATACGCCCATCTCTCCGGGACCGGACTGGCTGCGCCGTTCCGGTGGCGCGGATAGACCATAAAATCCCCGTTGGGGTCAAGAGCCAATCGGCAAGCTGTGAATTCTTGCGCGACAAGGCCTGCGCATCCGCCCGTTTCCGGGTCTTTGCAGGCTTTGGATCAGGCCGCCAGCAGCCGCTCGACCTCGTTGACCAAATCCTTGAGATGAAATGGCTTGGACAGCACCGAGGCATCCTTGGGCGCATCACTATCGGGGTTGAGCGCCACCGCGGCAAAGCCGGTGATGAACATGACCTTGAGGTCCGGATCGAGCTCGGTCGCGCGGCGCGCCAATTCGATTCCGTCCATCTCGGGCATCACGATATCGCTCAGGAGCAGCGAGAACGGTTCTTCGCGCAGCCGCTCATAGGCCGACAGGCCATTGTCGAAGGACACCACCTCATAGCCAGCATTCTTGAGGGCCCGCGTCAGGAACTGGCGCATGTCGTTGTCGTCTTCGGCGAGCAGAATTCGCTTCATCAAGGGTCCTCTTGGGCAGAGCCTTCGGCTGAGTCGGTGTTTGCGCCGATGTTTATGCCACCGTGTCGCTTTCGCAACCTCTCACTGCATCCAGCGCCGTGTTTTCCGCGTTGTTCGCACAAATGCAACAATTCTGGACAATCGCGCCGAGCCGCGCGAAACTTAACTCCAGCAAATCACTTTTGGCGGGCAACACCGCCATATGGGGGAGACGGCGTGCGGTCCGACTATTGGGATCAACCGGCATTTGAGACGATCCGTCCAAGGCGGCTGGTCGCGCCTGTCGTGTTCAACTCGCCCCATTCGGGCCGGGTCTACCCCGAGCGTTTCCTGGCCATGGCGCGGCTTGACCACCTCTCGATCCGCCAGTCCGAAGATGCCTTTGTCGACGAATTGTTCGGCCGCGCGCCCCGTCTTGGTGCTCCGCTCCTCCGAGCGCATTTCCCCAGGGCCTATCTTGATGTCAATCGCGAGCCCTGGGAACTCGACCCCACAATGTTCGTCGAACCGCTGTCGGACCGGTTCAATACCAGCTCACCCCGCGTCGCAGCCGGGCTGGGCACGCTGGCCCGCGTTGTTGCCGAGAACAAGCCCATCTATCGCGAGCGCCTGACCCTTGAAGATGCACGCATGCGCATCGAGGGCATCTACCATCCTTATCATGCGACCCTGCAAAAACTGCTGAGCGAAAGCATGGCCAGGTTTGGCCTGGCCGTCCTCATCGATTGTCACTCCATGCCGCGCCTGGGCCGGCACGGCGAGCGGGCCACGCCCGATATCGTGTTGGGCGACCGCTATGGCACCACCTGCGCCGGGCCGCTGGTCGACCTGGTCGAAACCGTGTTTAGCTCTGCCGGCCTTAAGGTGGCGCGCAACCGCCCCTATGCGGGCGGGTTCTGCACACGTGCCTATGGCCGCCCCCAGCATGGCGTGCATGCCCTGCAGATCGAGATCAGCCGTCACCTCTATATGAACGAGGTAACACTTGAGAAGAACGACGGATTTGAGACCATCAAATCGCTCATCGAGCGCCTGATCCTGACCTTGGTCGGCCTGGATTTGGTGACGCTGGCCGGCGTCTCCCCCTTGCCCCAGCAGGCCGCGGCAGAATAAATCCGGATCAATAAAAAGGGGCCGCCCCCAAAGACGGCCCCAGTCAAGGGAGGAACGATGTTTGCCGAACGCGGCACCCAGATGCTCGGCAGTTCGGCAACGCACCATGCCCTTTGTCGATGAACCCATTCGGATCGAACGACAAGTGTCTCCCTCCTTGTTCACAGGCGTTCGGGCCAGACTTGTTGCAAAAATGAATCAGAAACGTCACAGAAAAACAGGATGAAAATCGGGCATAAATCCCGTTCAACCAAAAGTGTTCTCAAGTAAATCCTTGTCAGATTTGCATTTTGCCCGCCGATAAGTCCGAAAGCTCCGCTATGCCCGCCAGCACGATCGATTTTGCCCGGATTGAAGCCGTCCTGCACGAGGCCGGCGCCGCATCCGCACAGCACACCCTGCCCCTCTTCCGCACCCCGCTGACCATCGACAACAAGCTCGATGCCGGGTTTGACCCGGTCACCGAGGCAGACAAAGGCGCCGAGATCGTCATCCGCGGTGTCATCACCGAGGCCTTTCCCGACCACGCCATCATCGGCGAAGAATGGGGCAAGACGGGCGACAGCCGCTATAGCTGGATCATCGATCCCGTCGATGGCACCCGCGCCTTCATCTCGGGCGCCCCAGTCTGGGGTACGCTGATCGGCTTTGCCATTGATGGCGTGGCGGTGGCCGGCCTGATGAGCCAGCCCTTTATCGGTGAAGAGTTCCTGGCCGTACCAGGCAAATCAGCCTATCGGCGCGGCGAACTTGTGCACACCAACCAGACCAGCGGACTGACCGAACTGGCCGCGGCGCGCGTTTTCACCACCACACCCAATCTCTTCAAAGGCGAACATTGGGACAAGTGGCTGGCAGTTGAGAATGCCACGCGCCTGCAGCGCTTTGGCATGGACTGCTATGGCTATGCGCTGCTGGCTGCCGGGCAGGCGGACCTCGTCATCGAGCCCTATCTCAACACCTATGATATCGCCGCTTTGGTGCCGATCATCCGCGAGGCTGGCGGCGCCATCGCCTGCTGGGACGGCTCTGAACCCAGCGGCGGCGGCAATGTGGTGGCTGCTGCCACCCCGGAACTGCTCGACAAGGCGCTGGAGCTGATCAACCGGGCCTAGCGACTCTGCTCCGTAATGAACGCATCGAATGCCGCGAACACCTGGCCGCGCACCGGGTCCGCCTCCATGAACATCTCATGCCGCGACCCGGCGACGACCATGTGCCGGCCGGTGCGAAGGCGCAGACCCAATTGCTCGATGGCGGGGGTTGAGACAATCTGCTCCCGCGCGGCCGCCAGGATCAGCAGCGGGATGCGGATTTCCCCGGGAAACCGGTCCTGCCGGGTTTCGAGCATGGCGCGCAAGGCCGCCCCCAGCCATCGGAAACTGGGCGACCCGACATAAAGCCCGTCATCGGCCCGAATGGTCTCGACCATGCGCTTGTAGCGCAGCATGTCCGAGGTCAAGGGATTGTCCGGATACATGGATTCGTCCGGCCGCCGGTCGCCCTTGCGCTTGAGCGGCAAATGCCCGAGCCCGAAAAAACTCACCGTTTCGGCCACAGCCGCCCAGCGATGCAGGCTGTGATCCAGGCCATTGAGCCCCACCATGGGCGCGCTCAAAAACACCCGGTCGAACATCATCCGGTCGCGCGTCGCCGCGATCAGGCTGGCTAGCCCGCCCATGGAATGGCCCACCAGATAGAAGGGCGGCGGACAATCGGGCAGCAGGATATCGGCGTGAAAACAGCGCAGATCGGTCCAGTAATCCTCGAAGCGATCGACATAACCCACATGCGGGTTGCCGATCAGCCGGTCCGAGCCGCCCTGGCCGCGCCAATCGAAAGTCGCCACGGCAAAGCCGCGCTTGCGGAAGTCGGCGATGGTCTCGAAATATTTCTCGATATATTCGGTACGCCCCTGCACCAGGCACACCGTGCCGCGTTGCGGCCCCTCGGTTTTCGGCCAAAGCGCATAGCGCAGCCGCACCCTGTCCGAGGTGGTGAAATAGCCCACCCGCGCGCCTTCGGGCACCGGATTGGTAGGGATGGACACCAGCCTGGGTCCGTTTGGTTCGACTTGCGCTGACAATGCCTGCCCTCGTTTCCGCTTTGGCGGCGACCTTAATCGGGCATTGTAAAAAAAGAAAAGCCAGCAACCGGTCTGGCTGCTGGCTTTTCTTGTCTGCGCGGTCCCATGCGGGGGGCGGGTTGACGGGACCGACAGGGTGCGAGCGCTTCTGCCAGAGCTGTCCGGCCACGTTCACATGCCCCTTTCTAGGCCAACGCACCTGAACCGGAACGGAGCGGATCATTCATCTTGGGTTCATCTCGCCAGGCTCTTGAACCGGCTCTGGCCGCACCTACATCTTTGCTGTCCGCCGGGCATACCGGGGACACCGGCCCTGTCCAATCGGTCTCGCCGCTTTAAGGGAGCACCGCCGCAGGCACCGGTCGACACTGAAACCACGTTGCTCAATCGGAGAATGTGAAAATGCAGACCATCGATTTTTCCCCCTTCTACCGCTCCACTGTCGGCTTTGACCGGCTGTTCAACCGCCTCGATACTCTGGGCGCGCAGGAAGCCAAGACCTACCCGCCCTACAATATCGAGCGCACCGGCGATGATGCCTATCGCATCTCCATCGCCGTAGCCGGGTTCTCTAATGGCGATATCGCCGTCGAGACCAAGGAAAACAGCCTCGTGGTCAAGGGCGCCAAATCCGCCGAGTCCGGCGAGGACAAGCGCGAATTCCTCCATCGCGGCATTGCCGAGCGCGCCTTCGAGTTGCGCTTCCAGCTTGCCGACTATGTCGAGGTACAGGGCGCCACTCTCGAGAACGGCCTGCTGCATCTGGAGCTGAAGCGCGAATTGCCCGAAAGCAAGAAGGCGCGCACCATCCAGATCAATGGCGGCACCGCCACCATCGAGGACAAGTCCGTCAACTAGACCCGGGCGCTTGCGCATGATCGCTCCAGGGGAGCGATTATAGGGGTCCAGGCCATGACGCCTGCGCTCGTAAGGCGATAGTTTCCGAGTCCATCGGAACGAGGAAGGCGCGGTCCGCAAGGGCCGCGCTTTTGTTCATGCATCGGGGCCAGGTGCACAGCATGCTTGGGCGGCGTCGGTCACCCCGGCGATTACAGCCGGATGACCCTGACAGCAATCGCGCATCAGAAATTCCACCAGCCCGGTCAGTCCCGCAAAATTGGCCGTGTAGACGATTGAGCGGGCCTCGCGCCGCGATGAGATCAGGCCCGCCCGCTCCAGATGCCCCAGATGAAACGAGGTGCGCGAGGAAGAGGCGTCGACCGCCGCACTGATGGCTCCAGCCGGCATGCCGCCGTCTCCGGCCATGACCAGCGCGCGCACGATGCGCAGGCGCGTGTCCTGCGAGAGGGCACCAAAGGCATCGAGGGCTTGCTTTTCGTCCATGCTTATTTCAATATCTCTTGAATCATTGAGATAATGGTACCGCTCATGGACGCCGCTGTCACCTCCCTCGCACAACCCGACCTCGACCTTGCCGCACTGCGCCATGCTCTGGCAGGGTCTGACGCCACCGTCCTGGTGCTAGACTATGCCGGCAGGACAGTTCAATCCGGCTATCATGTCACGGAAATCAAGGCCGCTCAGCTTTCGACCCTGGACTGCGGCGGCAACCCTGACCACTGGACGGAAACCATTCTGCAGGTTGAGGACATTCCGCTCGCCCAGGGCCAGCAAGCCATGAGCGTGGGCAAGTTCCTGTCCATCCTGGCACGGGTCGAAGCCAGCCTGACGCTTGACGCGGCATCGCGTGTCACCATTGAGATGAGCCGTCCCGATGAAGCGATGCAGGTCTTCGATATCGCCGGAGTTGTCCGGGAAAACGACCGCACGCGACTGTCGCTGGCCATGCGCCCGGCCATTTGCAAGCCCCGCCATCGCGCAGCCCGGACGGAGGCGTCCTGCTGTGGCTCACCATCCAATGCCGCCTGCTGCGCCTGATCGCATACCGAGCGAGCCTTTCAACTATGTCCAAGCCAGTTCCCGCCGCAGCCGTCTGGGCGCTCGGTATCACCCAGGTCGTGGGTTATGGCTCGCTCTACTATGCCTTCAGTGTCCTGGCGCCTGGCATCGCCACCAGCTTTGGCTGGTCCACCGAATGGATCTACGGCGCCCTGACCTTTGCTCTGCTGATTGGCGGCCTGGCCGCCCCCTGGACCGGGCGTATGCTGGACCGGTTTGGCGCAGCGCGCGCCATGACAGCCGGTTCGCTGCTGGTGAGCCTGTTCCTGCTGCTGATGGCTCTAGCCCCAACTGGTCCGGTATTTGTGCTGGCCCTGACCGGCATGGAGGTCGCCTCCACCCTGGTCCTCTATGCAGCAGCCTTTGCCGTCCTGGTCCAGATCGGCGGGCACGGCGCACAGGCCAGCATCACTCACCTGACGCTGATCGCCGGGTTCGCCTCAACCCTGTTCTGGCCGTTGACCGCTCTGCTTGATGGACAGCTGGGTTGGCGCGGCAGCTATCTGGTCTTTGCCGGCCTCAATCTGGTGCTGTGCCTGCCGCTTCATTTCTGGTTGAGCCGCCTGTGCAAAGACCGGGAATTGCCAGGCCAGGCTCACCCAGATCAGAGGCCCTTGGACCTGCCGCCGCCGCACCCGCAGCGCGCAAAGCTGCTTTTTGCCTTGGTATTGGCAGGCTTTGCTCTGCAGGGACTGATTCTGGCGGCAGTCACCTTGCAGATGGTGCCGCTGCTCCAGGCGCTCGATCTGGGGCTTCAGGCCCTCTTGATCTCCAGCATTTTTGGCCCCGCACAAGTGCTGGCGCGCCTCATCAACATGGTCTTTGGCGGGCGCTTGCGCGCCACTTCCCTGGCGGTCATCGCAGCAGCATCTCTGCCGCTCGCCCTGTTCACCCTCTCCATTTCCGCACCAGCCATAGCGGGGGCCATCGCTTTTGCGCTGCTGTTTGGGCTGGGCTCGGGGCTCACCAGCATTGTCTCGGGCTCCTTGCCGCTGCAATTGTTTGGGCGCTTGGACTATGGCGCGCGACAGGGTCAGATTTCGGCTGCCCGGCAGGTGGCGGCGGCCGCCGCGCCCTTCCTCATGGCGCTGGCCATTGGCCAGGCCGGCGCCAATGCCGCGCTCTGGATCTGGACGGCTCTGGCACTCCTGCCCCTCGCCTGCTTTGTCCTGATCACCTTCACGGTACAAATGATGGGCACCCGAAACCCTGCCGATCCGGCACCGGCGCAATGAGTTCTTTGGTACAGGTGTATTGGAACAAGTTCGGCTCCAGCCGGTTGAACAGACGCGGCCCAGCGCCCACCGTTCAACTCAAGCGTCAGGATAAACCCGATGAAATCTCCATCCATCGACCTCAAGGCCAACGCCAAATCCGCGGTGATCGACGTGCTCAATGCGCGCCTTGTCGACAGTATCGATCTGGCCTTGGCCACCAAGCAGGCCCACTGGAATTTGAAGGGTCCCAATTTCATCGCCGTGCACGAAATGCTCGATCCCATGCGTGCCGCCATTGATGGTCACATCGATGTCATGGCCGAGCGCATCGCCCAGCTTGATGGCACGCCAGACGGCACCAGCCAGACCGTCGCCAAGGCAACCAGCCTTGATGCCTACCCCACCGACATCAAGAAAGTGCCCGATCATCTTGCCGCGCTCGCCGAACGCTTTGGCAAGCTGGCCAACCAGGTGCGCAAGGATATCGACGCCACCGACGAGGCCGGCGATGCCGATACCGCAGACATTCTGACGGCCTATTCCCGCGATCTCGACAAGAACCTTTGGTTCATCAAATCGCACCTCGAATAGGACTTTTCATCAATTTCGTGGCTTCAGGGCGCTCCTTTCAGGGGCGCCCTGTTCGTATCGACCCAGTTTCCTACGGTTTCCTACAGGTTTTTCTGCCAAGTCCTATTTTTTGTGCTGGCCGCGCGGCAAAATCGCTTGCTCGTAGTTTTGAATTATGCAAATGTGCAATGGTTAGGGCAGCACCTCTGTCCTATCTGACGCGTCGCCCCGCTCTCCGCGGTCAGCGCGCACGCTGGTCCGGCTGGACCGCTAGTCGATAGCGGAAACGGACAGGCGGAGCTAATATGGGCGGTAACGCGCCTAAGCTCGAATTATGAGCGGCCATTTGGATGCAGTGCCGCTCCCCGGACAGGATCGCAATTTGCTCATTCGAGCCGTACTCGTGTAGTACGACCCGGCTGAACACTGCGCCCCAGAGGAAACCATGCATCCGCCCGGCCGGTCCCAACCGGCAATAGCAGGATGCGCAAGACGAAACATTGGCCCCGGTCAGGGCCCGAACAGAACGAGGTTGAGCCATGGCAAACACACGGACCGGCATTTCCGCCCAGACCGAGACCGCCAATCGCAAAACCCTGATTCTGGATGGCAAGCGCGTCGACGGCCGCCCCCAGGCCCAGGGTCTTTACGATCCTGCCCATGAGCATGATGCCTGCGGCATCGGCATGATTGCCAATATCAAGAACAAGCCCAGCCACGAAGTGGTGCAGAAGGGTCTCGAAATCCTCGAGAACCTGGAGCATCGCGGCGCCGTGGGCGCCGACCCGCTGATGGGCGACGGCGCCGGCATTCTGGTGCAGACCCCGCACGCCTTCTTCGCCAAGGTGCTGCCCTTTGCTCTGCCCGAAAAGCACGCCTATGCCGTGGCGATGGTGTTTTACCCCAACGATGTCGCCCTGCGGGACAAATGCGCCGCCGTGGTCCGCCGGTGCCTTGAGACCGAGGGCCTCGAACTGCTCGGCGAACGCACTGTCCCAACCGACAATTCGCGCCTGTCCGAAGGCGTCATCGCCACCCAGCCGATCATCGAGCAAATGGTCATTGCGCGGCCCGAGGGCCTGTCGATCGACGAGTTCGAGCGCAAGCTGCTGATCGTGCGCAAGGTCATCTCCAACTCCGTCTATAAGGAGATCCCCGAGAGCGACAGCGATAACGGCTTCTATGTCGTCTCCATGTCGGCGCGCACCATTGTCTATAAGGGCATGTTCCTGGCCGACCAGCTGGGCGCCTTCTACACGGACTTGCACGACGAAGCGTTTGAAAGCGCCATCGCGCTCGTTCATCAGCGCTTCTCGACCAACACCTTCCCCTCCTGGAAGCTGGCCCACCCCTATCGCATGACCACCCACAATGGTGAGATCAACACCATTCGCGGCAACGTCAACTGGATGGCCGCCCGCCAGGCCTCGGTGTCTTCGCCCAAGTTCGGCGACGACATCACCAAGATCTGGCCGATTTCCTATGAAGGTCAGTCCGACACCGCCTGCTTCGACAACGCGCTCGAATTCCTCGTGCGCGGCGGCTATTCGCTGCCGCACGCGGCCATGATGCTGATCCCCGAGGCCTGGGCCGGCAATACGCTGATGGATGAAGAGCGTCGCGCCTTTTACGAGTACCACGCGGCCCTGATGGAGCCCTGGGATGGCCCGGCAGCCATGTCGCTGTCGGACGGCCGCTATGTGGTGGCCACGCTCGACCGCAACGGGCTGCGCCCCGCGCGCTATCTCGTCACCAGGGAAGGCCATGTCGTCCTCGCCTCGGAGTCCGGCGTGCTCGACATTCCCGACGAGGACATTGTCGAGCGCTGGCGCCTGCAGCCGGGCCGCATGCTGCTGATCGACCTCGAGGAAGGCCGCATCGTTTCGGACGAAGAGGTCAAGAAGCACCTCGCCACCAAGAACCCCTATGCCGAATGGCTCGCCCGCAGCCAGATCGTGCTCGAAGACCTGCCCGCCACCGAGCCGCAGGCCCCCAAGAGCTCTGAAAGCCTGCTCGACCGCCTGCAGGCCTTTGGCTACACCCAGGAAGACTTCAAGCTGCTGATGGCCCCCATGGCCACCACCGGCCAGGAAGCCGTGGGCTCGATGGGCACGGACACGCCGATCTCGGCGCTCTCGAACAAGTCCAAGCTGCTCTACACCTATTTCAAGCAGAACTTCGCGCAGGTCACCAACCCGCCCATCGACCCGATCCGCGAGGAATCGGTGATGAGCCTGGTGTCCTTCATCGGCCCGCGCCCCAACATTCTCGATCTTGAAGGCTCTTCGCGCGAAAAGCGTCTCGAAGTGCGTCAGCCCATTTTGACCAACGAGGATCTCGAAAAGATCCGCGCCATTGGCGACATGCGCGACAACCAGTTCAAGACCAAGACCATCGACATCACCTATATGGCCGACAAGGGCGCCGCCGGCATGGAAGCGGCCCTTGAAGACATCTGCGCCATTGCCGAAGAGGCAGTGCGGGGTGAATACAACATCATCATCCTGTCCGACCGTCTGGTTGCGGCCGACCGCATCGCCATTCCGGCGCTGCTGGCGACCGCTGCCGTGCATCACCATCTGATCCGCAAGGGCCTGCGTACGTCCTCCGGTCTGGTGCTCGAAACTGGCGAAGCCCGCGAAATGCACCACTTCGCCATGCTGGCCGGCTATGGTGCCGAGGCGATCAACCCATACCTGGCCTTCGAGGCTCTGGCCGCCCTGCATGCCGAGGGTGAATATCCACCCGAGGTTTCGGCAGACGAAGTGGTCTATCGCTATATCAAGAGCGTCGGTAAGGGCCTGCTCAAGGTCATGTCCAAGATGGGCATTTCCACCTACCAGTCCTATTGCGGCGCCCAGATTTTCGACGCGATTGGTCTCAACACCGAATTCGTCAAGAAGTACTTCTTCGGTACCGCCACCTCCATTGAAGGCGTCGGCCTTGCCGAAGTCGCCGAAGAAACCGTCCGCCGCCACGCTTCGGCTTTCGGCGACGATGCCGTGCTGCGCAAGGCGCTCGATGTCGGTGGCGAATATGCCTTCCGCATCCGCGGCGAAAAGCATGCCTGGTCGCCTGACGTGGTCGCCGACCTGCAGCATGCGGTGCGCACCGCCAGCGACAGTCCGGAAACCGCACAGGAGCGCTACAACAGCTTTGCCGCCCATGTGAATTCGGGCGACAATGGCTACCTGGCGATCCGCAACCTGTTCGATATCAAGCCGCTTGGCCCCGCGGTTGAGCTGGACGAGGTCGAACCGGCCGCCAATATCGTTCGTCGCTTCGTGACCGGCGCCATGTCCTTCGGCTCGATCAGCCGCGAGGCGCATACCACCCTGGCCATCGCGATGAACCAGATCGGCGGCAAGTCCAACACCGGCGAGGGCGGCGAGGAACCTGATCGCTACAAGCCCCTGCCCGACGGCTCGCGCAATCCACTGCGTTCGGCCATCAAGCAGGTTGCCTCGGGCCGCTTTGGCGTCACCACCGAATATCTGGTCAATTCCGACCAGATCCAGATCAAGGTCGCGCAGGGCGCCAAGCCCGGCGAAGGCGGTCAATTGCCCGGCCACAAGGTCGACTGGATCGTTGCCAAGACCCGTCACTCGACCCCGGGTGTGGGCCTGATTTCGCCCCCCCCGCATCACGACATCTATTCGATCGAAGACCTCGCCCAGCTCATCTACGATCTCAAGAACGTCAATGAGCAGGCCGATATCTCGGTCAAGCTGGTCAGTGAAGTCGGTGTCGGCACGGTGGCTGCCGGCGTTGCCAAGGCGCGCGCCGATCACATCACCATCTCTGGCTATGATGGCGGCACCGGCGCCTCCCCGCTGACCTCATTGAAGCATGCCGGCGGTCCTTGGGAAATCGGCCTGGCCGAAACCCACCAGACGCTGGTGCTCAACCGCCTGCGCTCCCGCGTGCGCCTGCAGGTCGATGGCGGTCTCAAGACCGGCCGCGACGTGCTGATCGGCGCCATTCTGGGTGCGGACGAATTTGGCTTCTCGACGGCTCCGCTGATCGCGGCCGGCTGCATCATGATGCGCAAGTGCCACCTCAACACCTGTCCGGTTGGCGTTGCCACCCAGGACCCGGTGCTGCGCAAGCGTTTCAAGGGCACGCCCGAGCACGTCATCAACTACTTCTTCTTCGTGGCCGAAGAGCTGCGTGGGCTGATGGCCTCGCTCGGCGCCAGGACGCTTGACGAGTTGATCGGCCGCTCCGATCTGCTCGACCAGCGCCGGGCCACCGATCACTGGAAGAGCGAGGGCATTGATCTCTCCAAGGTGTTCTACAAGCCCGAGCCGCTGGGCGGCGATAGCCTCTATCACACCGAAACGCAGAACCATCACCTCGAAGCCGTGCTCGATCGCAAGCTGATCGAACTGGCCGCTCCGGCGCTGGAAAACGGCGCCCCGGTACAGATCGAGCTGCCCATCAAGAGCCGCGACCGCTCCGCCGGCGCCATGCTCTCCGGTGCAGTAGCAAAGAAATATGGTCACGCCGGCCTGCCCGAGGACACCATCTCGATCACCCTCAAGGGCACCGCCGGCCAGGCTTTCGGCGCCTTCCTGGCCAAGGGCATTTCGATCGACATGATCGGTGACGCCAATGACTATGTCGGCAAGGGCCTCTCGGGTGGCCGCATCGTCGTGCGTCCGTCGGACAAGGTCGGCATCGTGCCGGAAAATTCGATCATCGTCGGCAATACCGTGCTCTATGGCGCCATTTCCGGTGAGTGCTATTTCCGCGGCGTCGCCGGCGAACGCTTTGCCGTGCGCAATTCGGGCGCCATCGCGGTTGTCGAAGGCACTGGCGATCACGGTTGCGAATATATGACCGGCGGCCTTGTCGTCGTCATTGGCAAGACCGGACGCAACTTTGCCGCCGGCATGAGTGGCGGTGTCGCCTATGTGCTGGACGAAGATGAGACCTTCCGCTCGCGCTGTAACCTGGCCATGGTCGATCTTGAGCCGGTGCAGGAGGAGGAGGACCTCATGCGTAAGCTGCACCATCATGGTGGCGACCTCGAATGGCACGGCCGCGTCGACATTTCGGGCGACATGACCAAGCATGACGACGAGCGCCTGCATCAGCTCATCTCCAACCATCTGCACTACACGGGCTCGACCCGCGCCAAGCAGATCCTGGAGAACTGGGTCGACATGCGCCCCAAGTTCGTCAAGGTCATGCCGGTCGAGTATCGCCGCGCCATCCTTGAGATGGAAAAGAAACGCAGCTCGGGCGCGCAGGCGGCGGCAGAGTGATGTTGCAGATCTACGGCAACTTTGGGTCGGGCAACTGCCTCAAGGTCAAGTATATCGCCGACGCCATCGGTATGCCTTTCGAGCTGCATGAAGTTCGGTCACGTTCCGGGGAAACCAGCACACCTGAGTTCCTCAAGCTCAATCCGGCTGGACAGGTGCCCGTCGTCATTTTGGATGACGGTCGGCCCCTGGCGCAGTCCAACGCCATTTTGCGTTATCTCGCACAGGATACACGCTTCATCCCGGCCGACCGATACGAGGCTGCCAAGGTGGACGAATGGCTGTTCTGGGAACAGTACAGCCATGAGCCAGGTGTGGCGGTTGCGCGCGCCCGCGTCGTCTATGACAAGCAGGCCGTGTCCGATCTCGACCCCAATCTGGTCAAGCAGGGCAACAAAGCTCTAGACCTGATGGAAAAGGCCCTGACAGGCCGGACCTGGCTGGTGGGCGAGGCGATGACCATCGCCGACATCGCCCTTCTGCCCTATACGCGGCAGGCGCCGCAGGGCGGTTTTGATCTCTCCGGGCGGCCCGCGCTGTTGCGCTGGATTGCTGCCTGCGAAAACCAACTCGGATTACCTGCCTTTTCGGCAGAGAACTAGAGGTAAGGCCCATGGGTAAGGTAACAGGCTTTCTCGAAATCGAACGTGAAGAGCCGCGCTACGAGCCGGCCTCCGACCGCATTCGCCATTTTGGTGAGTTCACCATTCCGCTGACCGAAGGCCGGGTGG
>Ga0208794_1000590_pt1 | contig 22294 bp, 29 predicted proteins | sample 32_taG_FD_184106 | JGI IMG/M metagenome (GOLD analysis project Ga0208794, IMG submission 184106) | Marine viral communities from the Gulf of Mexico - 32_GoM_OMZ_CsCl metaG (SPAdes) (version 2) | ecosystem: Environmental > Aquatic > Marine > Oceanic | place: Atlantic Ocean: Gulf of Mexico... | reverse complement strand
TAATTTTGTATTTTTTGGTTTTGAAGACAATGATAGAAATCTTATAAAAAGATTTGAGATAAGTGAATTAAATTTATCTCATTCATTTTCATTTCAATCAGATGTTGAACCTAAATGGTGTGTTATATGGCCTAATGACGGAGATTGGTTAACTCCATTTGATATATCACTACCTCAAGTAAAAGTTAATAAAGAATCGACAGTAACGGTAAGAAATTATCAAAAAAAGATTTTATATATAGGTCAATGCGGCACTAGTGGATATGCAAATGCAGCAAAAGGTTATATAGCAAAATTTTTACAGGACAATCATCTAGTACATTGGGTTCCTCTTAAGTTCGACGATTCTAAAGATAGTGATAATTACGTTGATAGACTTTGTCAATCTTCTATTATTAATAATGTAGTTGATACCGATTATCAAGAAGTATATCTTCATTGTACCTGTGATTTATGGCCTCAATTGCTTTTAAAATATAAAAAGAGTATTGAAAGTGCAAAAAAGATAGGGGTATCAGTTTGGGAAACAGATAGAATTCCAGCTGAATGGATTAACCCTATTAATAAAATGGATATACTTGAAGTACCGTCAACCTTTAATAAAGAGATTTACGAAAAAGATATAATTATACCTATTGAAGTTAAACCTCATATTTTTCATAAACAAAGATTACCAGAAAAGGTAAATTTAAATTTCAAGACTAACAATCATTTTACTTATAATAAAGATAAATTTACTTTTTATAATATTAGTGAGTTTAATAACAGAAAAGGGTTATTTGATGCAATAAAAATATTTTCTGACGTTTATGGTGATAGAGACGATGTTCAGTTCCTTATAAAAACCCATTTTTTAAACTATAAAGAAAATAATATAGATTTATGTTTAGATAGAGTGTGTAGTTATATAAAAACTAAAAACATTGGAGTGTTTGTTAAAAATTTTACCAATAATGAACTATTAGCTCTTCATAGTGCTGGTGATTGTTATATAAGCTTAAACAGAGGTGAAGGATTTGGTCTTGTTATACAGGAAGCATTTGAATATGGTAATAAAGTACTAACTACAGGCTGGTCTGGACACTTAGATTTCTTAGGTAAGGAATACCCATATCTTGTAGATTATGAATTAGAAAATGTTGATATGGGAGAATTTAATTCTAAGTGGTATAACTCTAAACAAAAATGGGCTAAACCTAACTTAGACCATGCAAAAGAACTTTTAACTAAAATATACAAATGAAAATATTATATTTACCATGTCACTCAGTACATGAATACGATGAAGTAAGATTATTACATGAAATAGGTCACGAACCATTTTCACCCGGGGCATATTTTAACCCGCAATGTGATGAATTTTTAAGACCAGGTATACCCGGGTTAACTTACGATCCCGAAATAGTAAATCAATATCACGAGTTAGGTGGACGATTTCCTGGTGAAGATGCTAAAGATCATTTAACTAGAGATTTTGTGGATAACTTTGATTGTGTAATGGTAATGTCATTACGTAGATGGGTTGAATGCAATTGGGATGCAATAAAGCACAAACCTGTAATACTAAGGACAAACGGTCAAAGTAACGAAGATTATGAAAAATTTGTTTACAAGTATAGAAGTGAAAATTCTAATTTTAAAGCGGTAAGATATTCTCCAAAAGAAGATCAATTTCCATTTTATGGAGGTAGCGACGCGGTAATCAGATTTGGTAAAAAAATTGATGAATTTCCAGAATGGGAAGGTAATCTTAAAGAACTAGCAACTCTTGTACAACATATGAAGGGTAGAGGTGATGCTTGTAATTGGAATACTTTTTACGAACTTTCAAACAAAATACAATGTAAACTTTATGGTATGTCTAATGAAGATGCCGGTGATTTGTGGTTTGGAAGAAAAACGGAATTCAACGAAACTTTTGAATTACTAAAACAACATAGATGTTATTTTTATGCTGGTACTAAACCTGCTAATTATACTCTTAATTTTATTGAAATGTTATGCATTGGTATGCCTATTATAGCCGTGGGTGCTTTACTTGGTAATGATCACAATTTAAACACTTATGAAATTCCCGATTTAATTGAACACGGGGTTAATGGGTTTATTAGTAACGATATTTCAGAAATAGAGAGTATAGCTAAAGAGCTTTTTAATAATGATGATTTAGCTAAAAATATATCAATTGAAAGTAAAAAATTAGCATATAAGTACTTTGACGAAAAAAATGTTAGAAAAGAATGGCATGATTTTCTAAAATCTTTATGAACGTTTTAATAGATCATCATCACGGAGCTCTTTTTAGAAGTTTACATTACCTTTTTCATAATAGATTGGGGTATAACGTTTATGTGCCATATGGTATTGAATGGCATGATGAGATGGGGTTATACTCTTGTTACAAAAATAAAGATGTAGCGAGACAAATGTTATATACTTGGACTGATGAGGAAATATACCAAAAACACTATAATTTTATACCATTAACTTATGATGAATATATTAGTACTAGAATTGATTTATATGTAGCAAGTTTATATGAAAACCATTCTGTATTTGAGAACTGTAACGTGGTATTTGGTGATAATGATTCAAAAGTAATTTTTCAAGCTGGTAATAATACACCTATTGTGTTTTGTAATGAGGTAGATAATTTTATGAGTTCATCTTACCCAAGTTACAAAGAATGTGACGTGGCAAATAAAGTATTTTATAGACAAGAATTTAATTTAGATTTCTTTAAACCCACAAAACCAGAAAAAATTAGATCTATAGGTTGTTTTAAAAATTATATGGATCAAGTAGATTTACCTTTATGGGGTAAACTTAAAGAATTAATGCCTGATTGGGAGTTTAAAGCTTATGGTCATAGTAATGATGATGGTACTATTGATGATAAGGAACATTTAATGGCCGAAATAATGGGTAAGTTTGGGTTTATTTTTCACGTTAAACACGATGACGGGTATGGCCATGTTATACATAATGCCTTTGCGTTAGGTAAACCTATGATAGTTAATATGGAAGCATCTTATAAAACGGTAGGTTATGATGATAATGTTAGAGTGAGAAACACATCTACATTTTTGTTCGAAAAAGATACTTCGTATGATTACTTTAGACCCAATTATCAGGATAATATGGAGGATTTTGTTTTAGATAGTTCTAGTGATCCTGAATACATTGCTAAAAGGTTAAATGAAATAGCTGATGATTACGATAATTACAGTCAAAAGGTTACAGAAAAATTTAATAAAATTGTAAACTTCGAAAATGATGCTTTGCTAGTAAAAGAATTTTTAAACAAGTTAATATGATAACAAATTTTATTAGTGAAAAAACGGGTTGGGAACCCGTACCAGAAGGACACGATATACGGTACCATAATTTTAATAATGGTGGTTTTGGGTGTGAAATGGGTGAGTTTTTGTATGGATTTATAAAAATAACTAAACCGGAACATATTTTAGAAGCTGGTACACAATGGGGTATTGCTAGTTCTTATATGGGGTTGGCTTGCAAGCATAATAATTTTGGTAACGTTACTACTTTAGACCCATTCATGGATGAAGATAGTATTGAACGTTTTAGTCATATAACTGAAAAATTAGAATTAACAGATATAGTAAAACACGTATCTATCAAGTCTTTAGATTTTCAACCCAATAAAAATTACGATTTAGTATTTCTAGATACCGAACCTTTTATAAAATTTCAAGAAGTTAAGAAATATTTTAATTATATCAACCCATCTGGTTATATAATAATGCATGATGCAAATAGAAACTTAAGTTGGAATTGCATTAACACAGACAAACCTGATTACAAGCATTGGCCTTTAGGAGATTTTAGAAGCAGTTTGGGTCCCTTGCTTAAATTAAATAAAATACAAATTATTTCTTTCCCTGGAGCAAGAGATACTCTTATTCTTCAAAAGAAAGATGAAAATATGAATTATATGAAATTTTTAAACGGTAAACTACCTAAAGTAAGGGACGAATTTCAATGATATCACTTTTATTACCAACTCCAGGAGACCCAGTTGTTTTAGGGTCATGGATGAAAAATTTAGATACTTATCATCATTTATTTGATGAAATTTTGATCTTAGTAAATCATGTACATGTAGGTGTATCAATGAATGAATCTCCTATGGAAGATTCAACGTTTACTAAATTAGAAAAATATTACAATTCTTTTTCATCCGATAAAATTAAAATATTACGTAACGATTATCTAAATGAACATGGTTATGCTTTAAATGAATTAATTGAAACAAGTAAAAATGATTACCTTATGTTAATTGAAGATGATCATTATATTTTTGATATAAAAGGACTTGAAGAAAACATTAATTTAATTACATCGGGTAAGAAAAAGGTTATAGGTAAAGCAAGGGGAAGTTGTACAGAAGAAATACAAGAGAAATTTGCAGAAGACTACCCTGAAAGATATGCATTAAGTGAAAGACATGGGTGTAGTTTTTGGCCTTCGTATTATCTCTTTAAAAAAGAATTATATTACTTAACTGATAAACATTTACATTCTAAAAATTTCGAAAAAGGAAACGACGCAGGTTATGTGTGTGCAACTACTCAAAGTTGTGATACTGCAGTTTGGTTTAATATTCAACTACACGATATTTTAAAGGATGAAGATTATCTTTATTTTAAAGGTAACCATTATCATTCTTCTGATCAGGATTTTTTAGTAGACAATGATTTTATAAGACCTTTCGGTGGTTTACCTGATATAAAAGATGTTACTGATTTACACTTTGGTAGTTTATCAACTATTTTTGGTTTAAGGTTATTTGAAAAACCAGAACTTTTTGAAAAACTCAATCATATTCAAGATTTTATACCTCAAAAATCTTGTAATAATGATAAAGACTTCTTTTTAAGTTCATTAGAAACGTTTAGAAGAATTAATTGGTTAAAAATGCTTAATAATAAATTAGATTCTCCTTTTAAATCTAATTACACAAAAAATTTAAATTTTGTTTTAAATCAAATGAATGTTGATAACCCGTTTATCGACTTTAATGAAATAAACAAAACTCGATTTAAAGATATGTTAAAAAGAATTTTCAATGATTAAAGCAGTTGTACAATCTACATGTTCAAAATATGAATTAACAGAAATTACTTCTGTTTTTAACAGACATTATGCTGATAGAATAAAAGCTGATTATTATCTTCATATTGATAAACATAAAAAGTTTCAACACCCAGCATGGGGTAAAATACATTCTATAGTTGAGTTATTCGATAAAGGTTATGAATTTATTTTATTATTGGATGGTGATGCTGTTGTTTTAGATTGGAGTAGAAATATTTTTACTGAACTATACCCTGAAGAAGATAGGTATGAAAATGAAACATTTTTACATGCATGTTCAGATGGTACAGGTGATGAACTTCATAAAATAAATTCAGGAGTTATGTTAATAAAAAACAATTATCTTTCACGTTGTTTTTTTAATAATATACTCGAACCTAGTAACACTCAATTGTTTAATAGCAGGAATTGGGAACAAGACGCAATTCAAGCAGAAATTAAGAAAGATATAAACTATTTCAAACACCATATAAAGGTTTATGATAAAGATTTTTTTAATCATGAAAGTGATTGGATTTATCACCCATGTTACGATGCTGATACCATAAAGGATAAAGAGAAAGAAATCTTTTTAAAATTAAAACTTAAAGATATAGATTTGGAAGTTTAAATATATGTATGAACCTTTTTAACTCTAAGATTAATCAAATATTAGAGAAAACTGATTTAGATGCTAATGAACTTCAACCTGGTGATGTATGTTTAAACACTAATAAAGAGTGTGATCATTACGGTAGTAAAGGTAAAGTTTTAAAAGTATTTAAAATGAAAGAACCTAATAATACGATAGGTAAATTTATACGATACAAAGTATTAAACGACGGTCCTACCTACAAAAAAGGAGATGTTTTAGATAAAACTGAAATTCAGCTTAAAAAAATTAATGAAAATTATGCTGATGGCAAAGTGAAAGGTAAAAGCAGACCCGGTAGAGTAAAAAAATCCGGAGCTAGTTGTAAAGGTTCAGTTACTTCTTTAAGAGCAAAAGCTAAAAAAGCAGGAGGCGAAAAAGGTAAAATGTATCACTGGTGCGCTAACATGAAAGGTGGTAAGAAGAAATGAGTTACGAATCTAAAGTATATCAATTATTAGAAGCTAATACATCCAAATATTATATGGATAAGTTAGGTTATGCATTTAAGGACCTAGAACCTCATATTAGTAAACAGACAATGAAATTTCATTATGATGTACATTATCGTAGTTTTACAAAAGGTTTAAATGAAGCATTAGGTAACAGACCTAAACCTCCTATCCATGAACTAATAAAAAATATTAAAAAATATAATGATAAGGTAAATCATAATGCTGGTGGTTATTACAATCATTCATTATATTGGAAGTTTATGACCCCCGGGGGTTCAAGCTTATCTACGAAAGTTGAGTTAGGTAAAGCTATAAAATCTACATTTGGTTCATTTAGTAATTTTAAGAAAGAATTTACCGAAAAAGGAACATCTATTTACGGTAGTGGTTGGGTTTGGTTAGTTAAAAAGCAAGATAAACTTGAAGTTTTGACAACCCCAAATCAAGATAACCCTCTTATGCATGGTCATGGACAACCGGTGTTTGGTAATGATATGTGGGAGCATGCATTTTACTTAGACGACGGTCCTTATAAAGATAAATTTATGGAACGCTTCTTTAAAGTAGTTAACTGGGATTTCTGTAATAGTTTATTCATCAGTAATTGATTAAATATTATCAGTGGACAAGGATACTAACAATTTATTTGATTTATTTCTAGAAAAATCTATAACTATACCAGTCCAGACACCACAACCTGGCTCGAAATTAGCTTCTAGACCTCCAAAAAAACTAAAAAAATCTACAGGCCCTAAATTAGCGAAACCAGGTGCACCTTTAAAACTTAAACACCCAAAGCCGGGTGTTAGTGCTAGAACAGCACCCAAAGTATCTATACCTAAACCAGCTAAAAAAACACCTACTACTCAACAATCATATAAAACTACTAGGTTACCCGAATTACCTGGAATGAAAATGCCTTCTTTTAAAGATGCATATCAATCAGGTAAAAACTTTTTAGACCCTAGAAAATCTCCTTTAGTTAAAGGCGCTAAAAAAGTTTTACGAAAACCCGCTAAGTTAGCAGGTAAAGCAATACAAGCAGTTGATCCATATGGTGATAAAGGTATACTTGGTAAAACTGCTAGTGGATTACAAAAAATAGAAGATTATATGAAAACCGGTTCGGCTGGTAAATCAAAAGACGTTAAAGGTTTATCAGGTAATGAACAATTAAGAGCAATAAGAAATCGACTTAATGTTACATTTAATAAGGAAGGTCAACGTTTAGAAAGAGCATTTGACCAGTTAGCAAGAGACCCCGGTACCGATCATTTCTTATCTAAAACCCCAGATGGAAGATACAAATATTATTATACGCCTTTTTCATCTGAAAGAGGAGGTTCCGGAGTTACTGAAAAGATAGCTAGAAGTATTAATAACTTACCTCACTTAACAAACTTTTTTGTTGATGCAGTTGTGCAAATGATTAATAGAGGTTATGATTTAGAAGAAGCTACTAAAATTATTGCTCAATATCACGATCCAAGAATGGTAGACTTTTTAAGAAAATACGTTTTACCTTATTGATAAGTTTTAGATATTCCATATAATACGGTATATGGAAGTTAATCTCATTTCTATTACTGAACCTAATATTTTTTCATCTGGTAATGCTGAAGAACTAATTGCATATTGCGCAAGAGTTTCTAATCCATCCAATCAAGATAATATGGAAACAGCTCCAAGGTTGTTGAAGTATCTTATTAAACACAAACATTGGTCTCCATTTGAAATGGTTGATATGACCGTTGAGATTAAGACTTCTAGAGCTATTGCAGCTCAAATTCTTAGACATCGTAGTTTTTCTTTCCAAGAGTTCTCTCAAAGGTATAGTTCGGTAGCTGAAATAGAACCTATTGAGCTAAGAAAACAAGCGGAGAGTAACAGACAAAGCAGCGAAGAAGTAATAGATGAGCCGGTAATCAATAATGTCGTGCAACATGCAATTGATACCGCTACTATGACGTATCAAAAGCTATTAACCCAGGGTGTAGCAAGAGAGCAAGCTCGTATGGTTTTACCTCTCGCAGCTCAATCTTGTTTATATATGAAAGGTTCGGTAAGGTCTTGGGTACATTATATTGATCTTAGGACTCAGCAAGATACTCAAAAAGAGCATCGACTTATAGCGGAGGAATGTAAAAATATCTTTATAGCAAATTTTCCATCAACTTCAGAAGCTTTAAATTGGAATGAATAAACAATCAGATAACAATACTCAGTTTTCAACTGGCGCTCAACGTGATGATAGACAAGGTAAATTACGCATGAGCTTAATGCCTCACACAGCAATGAATAGAGTCATGAAAAGGTATCTAGATGGGGCTGAAACTTATGGAGAGAATAATTGGCTAAAGGGACAACCGTTCTCAGTATTGTATGATAGTGCTCAGAGACATATGATGCAGTTTTGGGCTGGTGATACTAGTGAAGACCACCTTGCAGCTGCAGCTTGGAATATTATATCTATGATGCAGTTTGAAGGTAACAGAGAAGATCTTGACGACCGGATGGAATATCCTAGATAATTTATAAATGTTTTTATGCGTATTGCAATTTCAGGAACAGCTTGTCAAGGAAAATCTACTTTAATAAAAGACTTTCTTAAAGAGTGGGATATGTATACCACTCCTGAAAAAACTTATCGTGACCACATTACTGAAAACAATTTACCTCACAGTAAAGAGACAACAAAAGATGCTCAATGGGACATTCTTAACCACATGGTTGACTCACTCCAAGTGTACTCGAAGGGTGATAAAGTTATCTTTGATCGTTGTCCTCTTGACAACATGGTTTATTCTTTATGGGCTTATGAAAGAAATATTAATGATATTGATGACGATTTTATAAAGAAATGTATTCCTGTTGTAAGGGAAAGTCTTAGATTTTTAGATGTAATATTTTTTATACCCATTACTAAAGCAGCACCAGTTCCCGTTGTTGAAGATAATTTAAGAGAAACTGATAAAGTTTTTATTAAAGAAGTCGATAATATTTTTAAAGGTGTTGAGCAACAATATTTACAAGGTCAAAAAGCTTCGCCTTTTCTTCCTAATGAAGAGTGTCCAGCTATAGTAGAAGTATTTGGTACTCGAGAACAACGCCTTCATATGATGAGACAATATATTGATGCAGAAGGTGATTTACTTGGTGAAAATTCAGGTTCTATTCTTGGTCAAGAAGTTCTAGATATGGAACAAATTCTTAGAGACCAAGAAAGAGAAATGAATATTGATAAAGCTAAAGCAGATGCTTTTTATAAAAAAATTCAACAGACTAAAAATTAAGCATCTCGTTGTGTTGGGTCACCCACAATTCTATAAACAAGTTCTAAGGTAAAGTAATTTAACTTATCATTCCAGTTTAACGTACCATCTACTTGAGCTTGCAAGTTAATAGGAAGTTGTGATCCAGCATTTCCTTCTCCTATAATACCGGTACCATTACCCGTTGGAATAGCTCTACCACTTTCATATAACTGAATTGAAGACCCTACAAAAGATGGACTTAAACTCTTATTAGCTACAACATCTATTTTTACTTCATCTGATGATATAGCAGTCAAAGCCCCTCCGGTAAAACCATCAACTATACCCAAAGTTGCTATATTTGCTACGTCTGCAACTACATCAAATACTTTTTTATACCATTTCTTTTTCTTTTTCTTTTTAACCACTTTTACTGGGTTTTGATTAATTGCAGGGTTTAATTGCACATCAAATACAACACCCGTACTTACTTGAACGTAATCGTAACTATCAGTAATAGTATCACCTAAGTTTACGGTCTTGGAATAAGTTTCATTATTATAAGCTTTCCCTATGGTAGCTTGATTGTCAAGTCTAATTTTACCTTCACTTATTACTCTGAAAGATGTTAAATCTCCTCCGAAAGATGGTAGACCGTTAGCGTTTGTAATTAAATTATCCCCAGGTAATCCTGTATTTAAAGGAACCCAATCTTGAGCAGCTCCATCCCAGTAACACATAGCTCCACTTCTGAAAGGTTCATCAGGTGTAGGTACCGGTAACCATCTTGTTGAACTTAAATTTCTAACACTGTTGTAAGCTGCTGTCCACTCTGCACTTAATGCTTCTACAATTTCATACGCATCAATAAGTTTATCAATAATTGTAAACTGTTCGTCAGATAAAAATCCTAATGATGATAAAACAGCAGTGTTAATAGTTACTTGAGTAGATAATGCTCTGTAGTTGGTACCAAAATCAGTATTATCTAAAGTAATAATAAAATTTGAAAAATCTAATTTATAAATAACACCGTTAGAAATACTAAACAAAAAATCACCATCTGTGATGTCTTGTATTTCTGCAATACTATCTACTGTAATGAAATTGTCGTTTCCTGTGGACATTTTAATTATTTATGCTAAAATAAAGAGATGATCAACGGAAAAATAGGCGTCGGTATTATTACATGTAATAGATACCATTTTCTTAAGAAACTTGTTGATTCTTTACCAAGACATAAATTTGACTATATTACTATTATCAATGATAGCATTTCTGATAAAGAAACTGAAGAAGATAGAAAAATTGAGTCGAATATAAGACAATTTATTGTTTCTAAAAATAACCTACCAGCTACTCAAAAGGATAAATTCAAAAGAGGTTCATATCATAGAACAGGTAATTTAGGTGTAGGTACTGCTAAAAATTGGGCATTAAAAAATTTACTAGAACAGGAATGCGAACATATTTTTATAATTGAAGATGATCTTTTAATAAAAGATGAAAATGTGTTCGATACATATATCGAAACATCTCAGGTATCTGGGTTAAAACATTTAATGTACGGTTATCATGGCCCCGCTAATAAAGACCCTGTTACTAAAACACCTAAACCAAGATTTAAAGTACCATATAATGATAACGGAATAAGTGTAGCGTTTAATTTGCATTGTGTGGGTGCTTTTTGTTATTATCATAATTCTGTTTTGCAGGAGGTTGGGTTAATGGATGAAACATTTAACAATTGTTGGGAGCATGTAGATCATTCATATCAAATTATAAAAGCAGGTTACTTACCTTCATTTTGGAATTGGCCTGATGTCTTTAACTCATATGAGTATATAGATGAACAAGCATGCAGTGAAGATAATTCTACTATTAGATGCAGAAAAGATTGGATGAAAAACATTAAAGAAGGTGCTAATTATTATGCTCAAAAAAATGGCATGATTCCTACCCAGTCTCCAGATTTACCAAAAGATAAAATTTACAGTTTAATTAAAGAAATAAGGACAAAATATGGCAAAAGCTAAAGCAGGTAAAATATTAAGAGTTGAAAATAAAGATAAAAAATTTGGAGCTAATCCAGAATATCTAGCTATTTGGGTAGAAAATGAAAAAGGTAAAGAATATTGTTTACTTTTTACTGAAAGAGAACTTAAAGTAGCAAAAGATAGAGCAGAAAAGAACCCCGAAGATATTCCACGTAAAGGATTTTTCACTGATTTATTTGACTGATGATAAAATTAAATTCTTCAGTAATTTGTTTCTATCGAAAAGATAGTGAAGATAGAGAACGTAACCTTAAAATTTTATTAGACTTTTATCATAAAAATTATGAAGGGTTCCAGTTTATTGTAATGGAACAATATGAAGAATCATCTAATATTAATTTTAAAGATTACCCTAATGTTCTTCATGAATATGTACCAGAAATAGCTTTTTCATGGAATAAAATGGTAGCATATAATGAAGGGGTAAAAAATTCATTTTATGAAAATTTAATTTTTAATGATGTTGATGTAATTTTTAATCCGTTAGCTATTAAAGAATCGTTAGACGTATTATCAAGAGATACTAAAAAGGTTATTTTACCTTCAGACGGTCATTTTGTTTGTATTAAAGAACCCGTTACGGAAAAATTTAAAGATAAATTAAGTTATAAATTTCTATTTGATCATATTGATTTAGAAAAATATAATACTCTGTATGCTGAAGATGACAATTTTGCAATAGGTAGTACTAATTCACCAGGTGGTGGTTTTATTACTAAAAAAAGAAATGTTTTTAATTGTAATGGTTTTAATACTCACTTTAAGGGCTGGGGGTATGAAGATAATGAAACATTAATAAGATTTAATAAAATGGGGTTTACTGTAGCAAGACTTGCCGGTCAAAATGTTAATTTAGCAGTTAACCCTTTATTTCATTTAGATCATAAAAACGTAGAAAGGGAAAGTAACCCTCATTACAAAGTAAATGAAAATATTTTTAAATTTGTGCAAAAATTAGATAGTAAATTGCTGTTTTTATATTCTAATACATGGAAGATGTAATGAAGGTAAATATTAGAGATAAAAATTTTGGCCATGATATTTCTTCATGTGCAAATACACCCAGTAAACATATAGAATGGGTAAGAGATAATACACCAGTTAGTACAACATGCTTTATTACGGATTTATGTTTACATGAAGTTGTTAAAGCTAAAGGGGTTAGAAGAAAAGTTGCATGGATATTAGAACCTAGGAGTATACACCCTCATGTGTATGATTGGATTGAAAAAAACAATAAATTGTTTGATTTTGTTTTAACATTTGACGACACTTTAATAAGAAAGGGTGAAAATTACTTATATTACCCTCATGGTAGATGTTGGATTGAAACACACGACGAAAATGATAAGGATAATTGGTATAAATTAACTAACAAAAGTTTTTGTAGTGTTTTTGATTCTGGTAAAAGTATTACTACTGGTCATAGGCTTAGACATACCGTGGTAGACGATTTATCTAAAAAATATAATATAGATTGTTTTGGTCAATATACAAATAATAGAATAGATAATAAAGAAGATGGACTAAATGATTTTAAATTTTCTATTACCATCGAAAACGAAATTTTACCGGGTTATTGGACTGAAAAATTATTAGATTGTTTTGCCACATTAACGTATCCAATTTATTGGGGTGATCGAAAATCAGTAAGCAAATATTTTGATGAAGATGGTATTATATTTTTTAATAATATTAATGAACTTGATGATATTTTATATAAACTTACAAACGGTAAAGAAAATGAAGTACTAAATGAAAATAGTACACAAGCTAGAACAACTAATTGGAACAGATTAGAAAGATATAGAGTTCCTGAAGATTGGATTTTTAAAAATTACCCATTTCTATTTGATTTATGATTACAGTTAACTTAAAAGGAGGAATAGGCAACCAGTTATATCAAATTGCCGCAGCATATAGTTTAGCTAAAGAAAATAATGCTGAATTTTTTCTAAACTCTGAATACAGCGGGTGGACCGCAATGCAAGGAAAAAATCCAATAACGTATAAAGATTCATTGTTTAGAAATTTTAAATGGAAACAATTTAAACCGGAATTCACTTATCAAGAAAAAGAATTTAGATATAATAAAATACCTTTTTTAAAGTCAAACTCATTTGCAATTGAAGGTTATTTTCAAAGTTACAAATATTTTGAAAATTATAAAGAAGATATAAGAAATATTATTACCTTTGACGATTCAATGAATGAAAAGGTGATTAAAAAAATTAATAGGTTCAAAGATGACGGTAAACATATAGTCGGTGTACACACTAGAGGGGGAGATTATAAATTTAATCCTGATATATTTCCAATACCACCCGCAAAGTATTATCGACGAGCTATGTCAAAATTTAATCCTGATAATACGGTATTTTTATATTGCACTGATGACCAATCTACTTTAAGTCAATTTAAATTTGATTCAAATAATCTTTTTATTAATGGTGATGAATTGTTAGATTTATGTGTTTTAAGTCATTGTGATTCCCTTATTATAGCCAATAGCACGTTTAGTGCATGGGCTAGTTATTTAGTAAAAGAAAAATCAGAAGTTTATTGTCCTAGTGAATGGTTAGGTACTGAAGTTTGTGAAGATTTATTCGACCCTAGATGGAGTGTGTTAAATGTATAATTTAGCTATTTTAAGACAACCTGCGGGTATTGGTGATATTTTTTATGCTTTAAAAATAGGCCATACTATTAGAGCAGAAAAAGTCTTATGGCCTGTTAAAGACATATACTACGAAGCTATAGCTAAACATATTGAAACAATAAGAGATAGAAATATTGAATTTTGCAAAGTTTCTGATTTTTTAAAAAACGGTGATCCAGAAGAAGTCGATTTTTGGACGTCAGAGATAAAAAAAGTAAAATGTTACGGTGATAATAAAATTTTTATTCCATTACAATTTTCCGATACTTTACCCGAGTATAATCAATCAGGGGTAATGAAAGCAAAATATAAGATGGTTAATTGTCTTGATAGTGATTGGTCATTGTATTTTAACTTTAAAAGAGACAAAAAAAGAGAAGACGATCTTTTTAAACATTATGGTTTAAAAGATGGTGATGAATACATCGTTGTTAGTGAAAATTATGGAACCCCGCCTGACTACCAAACATACAAGTTACCCTCATATGACGATAATGATAAAAGAAAAATAATTAAAATTGATTTCGTTGAAGGTTATAATGTATTTGACTTTTGTAAAGTATTTGAAAATGCTCAAGAAATACATATGTTGGAAACTTGCTTTTGTTACATTTTAGAAAAATTGGATTTAAAATCTACAGTTTTTAATTTATATAATAGACATGTTGATTCAATTAATCACAGACATGTTATCAATATACCGAGAAAAATAAAATGGAATTTCCGTCTAAAAAACGAAAATTAAAAGATGTTACATTAGTTATTATTGACACATTAAAACCCGAGCTATGTTTAAAATTATTAAATTATAATTCTAAGTTTTTTGAATTTGGAAATATAAAACTTTTTACAAATAAAAAACCTGATAAGGATTTAAATGATATAGATTTTGTAAAAATAAAAACTCTTAATCAAGTTGATAAACTTCAACAACCTGGATCTAATGATTATAGTGAGTTTTGCATTAATGAATTATACAAATATATAGATACTAAATTTTGTTTAATAATTCAAAGAGATGGGTTTATTTCTAATTATAATAATTGGGATAATGAATTTTTAAAATATGATTATATAGGTGCACCTTGGCACCCTTTTCATTTAATTAAATGTAAATGGATACAAGATAAAAAAGTTTTAAATCTAGTAGGTAATGGCGGTTTTTCACTAAGAAGTAAACGTATGCTAGAATTAGCTTCAAAATGCCCGGCACCTGAAATTGGTCCTGAAGATGCATATTTTTGTAACAATAATAAACAATATTTTTTGAATAATGGAATAGAATATGCTCCTCCGTCTCTTGCTTTAAAATTTAGCAGAGATAACCCTACTATTTTGAGTGATACATTTGGATTTCACGGGAATAGAAACTACATAAATTATGTACTGAAAGGTTTCTAATGAAAAGAAATTTAGTTGATGACGTAAACATAGGGCAAGAATATCCTTGTAAAATTAATGTAATTATTGAGGTTGAAAAAGATACTAATGCCAAATATGAATATGATGAAGACAATGATATCTTTAAGCTCAGCAGATGTTTATATAGTAGTATGAGATATACCTGTTCTTATGGTTTTATTCCTCAAACTTTTGCATTAGATAATGACCCATTAGATATTTGTGTTTATAATAACGTGCCTATAAAAACAGGGTCGTTAGTAGAAGTTTATCCGATAGCCGTTCTAGATATGGATGATAATGGTGATAAAGATTATAAAGTAATTACCGTACCGGTTTCTCACGTAAAGGATTATCGTTCTCTTAAAGATTTAGACCCACATTGGGTTTCAACTACATTTAACTTTTTCACTCATTATAAAGATTTAGAGGATAAAACAGTTACTATAAATGGGTGGCTTGGAAAATCAGAAGCTAAAAAAATTATCACATCTGCTCATAAAAGATGGACGAAAAGAAAATATCCTGACTTGTACTCATAAGGATATATCATATAATAGATATATGTTTAATGTAGATAAGTACGATGGTAATCTTCTTCATAGCAGATTTGCATATAAGTTTTTTAAAGATAAAGTCTTACCTATTGGCAATCTAGTATCGTTTAGAGCTCCTATGGAGGTTCTTGCTGACGGTATGATTGATCAAGAAGATGTAGATAAGCAAGAGTTTATTTGGAGTGACGATTCAATTAATTTTCTCTGGGAGATTCCTATCTTAGGTAACCCTTTCGGTGCAGTAGCATATCAAAGATTGTTTAATACTATTATTGCAAATATTTTATCTCAACCAGAATATCTAGATTGCCCTATTCATATGGATGGTGATGATATTATGGTACAAAAAGAGTTTACACAAGGCGGTGTTGTTCAGCAAGAAGGTAAAGTAAGTGTTAGTATTACATATGTAAAAGATGGAGTTGCACTTGGTCATACAGGCATTAATGTTGTAGCTGGTAAGAAGGCTCCTGCTTTTGCATATAGTACTAATTTTACTGATGAACAGGTAAATAGTTTTTGTTCAGAAGTACAAAAAGCATTTTATGAACTAAATGACGATATGTTTGTAGCAACGTCTAAAGTTATAATTAAGTAATTTTATGAATAATAGTATTCTAGTAATTACCCCAGTGTTTAATGAAGAAAAACTTCTTCCATTGCATTATAATTACTATAACCATTTAACTGGATTGCATAATGAAAGTAAAATGGTATATATAGATTTTGGGAGTACTGATAATTCAGTAGATCTATTAGAATCTTATTCTAAAGAAAACGAAAATGTTGAATATCTAATTTGTGATACTAAAGAGCATAGAGAGGACGTTCTTATGCTCTTTAGAAATCATTATCACAAAAGTTCACATTATCAGAATGTAAGAGGAAGGAGCGGGTTTAAGTGGGTGTTTACTGTTGATGTTGATGAATTTGTTTACAATAAAAATTTGGATCAAATTTTAGATGACCCTATGGTACATAACAAATCAACAATTTTTAGATGCATAGGTTATGATTTACATTTTGATAGCATTCCAGAAAAGTTTAATTTTTCTAATCTAACTTCAAAATATAATATAGAGGGAAGAAGACATAAGCATTTAGATAAATTTTTAGTGTTTGATCCAAATTATGTTGATATTAGACATGATACCGGTTGTCATGATGCAAACCCACTAGGATACGTTAAGTATGGAGATACTAAACTTTATAATCTTCAACTTAAATTTTTAGGTAAAGAATATTTTATTCATGTCAATAAACAAAAAAGTTCTAGAACTAAAAAACATGCTATTGAAACTAATTCGGGATACCACTATAATGGCTATTTAAAAGATATGGAAGCAAACCCTACGTGGTATGAAGATTATGATAAAATTTACAGAACACCATTAGACCTAGATGATTAATATATTTGAATTACTAAATGATATAATTGTTACGAAAAAAGGAAACCTTTTGGATAACGTTGAGGATGAAGATCAATTTATACCATTCATTATTTGTAGATGGTTAAGCATGTATTCACCAGAATATGCGCAGATAATTAACGAAACTACTAACAAACATTATAATGTATTTGATACTAAAAAAGAATGGTATGATTATTTGATAAGAGTATTACCTAAAGGTACCCCTGGTCGTATACATTACATTAAAAAAGAAAAAAGGAAAGACATTAATAACTTTGATGAGATAGTTAAGTATCTTGCCAAACGTTTTGAAATATCTAGACGTGAAGTCGAGCAGTATTTAGATTCAGGAAAAATAGATATAACTAAAATTAAAACTGCATTGAAATAATGAGTCTTATTCATAAGTCTTTACATGTCTACGGCAGAAAAAAGTATTGACTTATTATCTCCTAAAAAGAGTTTAATTGATTTATCAGACCCCACTCAAGGATTCGATTCTACTTTGATGGGGTATTCTTTATCAACATTAATGGAGGATGTCATTTTAGTTCGTTATGTTGATGAAAACGATGATGGTACCGCATTAATGAGAAACGGTATTATGATACCTCTTAATGCAGATACAAAAGCATGGCGAATAGGTGAAGTATTACTTAAAGGTACTAAAACCGAATACGTTGAAGTTGGAAGCCATGTTATGTTCCCTAATAACCTTGGCATACCTATCCAAAATATTGACGTTGAAGGAGTTGGTAAAGTCAAAAAAGGACTTTTTCTAAATGAAGCTAGAATTTTTGGCGTAGTGAAACCAAATGCTAGTTAGTCAAGGTCAGCTTTTAAATTTTTTAAAGACTGATGTATGCGAAGTTAAATTCGCTAGAAGAGTTTTTAAACCAGGTGCACCAGCAACAAGACGTATGCTGTGCACCAATTGCTTTACTTTATTGAATAGCGCTAATGGTAGATTAACTCTTAACTACAGACCAACCTCAAGACTACCTAATTATGACCCCACCATTAAAGACTTAATTATTACTTGGGATATTTTTATGCAAAACTACAGACAGATCAACTGTGCTCAGCCTGTAGATTTGATAAGAAGGATCCCCGGTAATGAAGAATTCTGGGATTATTTCAATAAAAGTTTGAAAGGATTAACTCCGGAAGAAAAACTAAACTTCCAAAACACATGATTTTAAAAGTAATAGAAGATGTAGAAAAAACGTTAAAAGATTTTTTTCTCACCGATGTTAATTTTGTTATTGAGGACAAAGTTATAAAAAAAGGAAAAATAATGAATGCTTATGTAAAAGATTTTTTTATTATTTTTAAATTGCAGGTACAAAAAGGAGGGGTTAAAACTTTCGAAGTACCTTATCCTTATAAATTAAAATCTACTAAATCAAAACTTATTTTTGATTATAAACTTAACACATTGGTTTTAAACAATACTTTAAATTTTGTAAAAATTAAAAATTTTAAACCTAAGAAAAATTCTAAATTTTACGATATAAAAATGTACGTTAAAAGAAATGAAGAAAAAACTATTTAGTGTTCATAGCGGTTTGGTGTATGAATTAGATGAAAAATACACAAAAACTTTAGATAACGGTCAGTTAGAAATTACTAACCTTCCAAAAAGTAGTTGTAAAAAATGTTACGGTCGTGGTTATATTCACAGAAATATAAAAACTGGTCATTATAATATGTGCTCTTGTTGTTTAAGAGATGCAGATGAAGAGTTTCTCAGAAACGCAGCAGAACTTCAGTTAGAAGATGTTATTTTACATACCAAAAAATCTGACTTTGATTCTGCAGTTGATGAGATATACTCGTAGTATATGTTTAGTAAATATTTGAGTAAATTTCCATATGGTTACAATCCATCTGAAGCTCAAGTACAACTTATAAAAGAAATCGAAAAAGCATTTAACGATGGATATAGGTTTGTCATAGCTTCGGCTCCTACCGGGACCGGTAAAAGTTTTGTACCACGTACTTTAGGTAATGTATCAGCAAAACCAACTGCAGAATTTAAATCGCTAATTAATTCATACGAAGCATATGCTCAAGACTTTTCTGGTAATTTTGTAAATGAAGCTGAATGTCTTTCAGAGCCACCTTTTGGTACATTTGCATTAACTATTACAAAACAACTTCAAGATCAATATAAAACGTTATTTGATGATATTGAATTATTAAAAGGTAAACAAAACTATCTTTGTGATGTGGATGATACGTTTGATGCTGAAACCGCACCTTGCACGTATACTAAAAGTTTAAAAAATGATTGTTGGGCTAAAAATTGCTGTGATTATTATAACAACAGAAATACTACATTAACTAGTCAGTTTGCAGTTTTGAATTATAAGATGTTTTTGAGTTTACCCAATCATATTAAACGAAAAAACTTCTTAGTATGCGATGAGGCCTCTGAACTAGAAGAAGAATTGGTAAGGCGTTTTAGTGCAACAGTAGATTATTCAAGATTAAATCTAATCAATATTGAGCATACACCTCTTAAGACCGATAAGTACGATACTCAATATAGATGGTTAACAAACCTTATATTCAATATAAGTGAGATGATCGAATCATTAACGAATAAAAACAATAATAAAATATTGACTCTATCACCTCCAGAAGTAGCACGAATCAAATATCTGAGAAATCTTCATGGTAACTTAACTACAGTTGAACAAACGTGGCATAAATGTGAATACGTTGTAGATTATAATAAAGATAGAGTGAGCTTTACGCCTCTCAAAGTTGATACGCTTAGTAATAGTATATTCGATCATGGAGATAATATTCTGCTAATGTCAGCTACAATTACGGATCATAAATCATATGCTAAGTCTTTAGGTATTAAAAAGTACAAATATATTGAAACACCGTCAGCATTTGACCCAGGTAAGTCTCCAATTTATTGTATGGAGAAACCATTACTTAATTACAAAAATTTAGAACGTAATTTACCTATCTTAGCTAAAAATTGTCAGTTGTTGTGCGATAAGCATGCAGATGAAAAAGGTATTATACATACTCATTCATTAGAAATATGCAGATATTTGCAAAAAACTTTGAAAGGTGATCGATTCTTATTTAGAGACGACGGTTTTAATAATGAAAAACTTCTAAATGAACATTTCTCTAATGATAAACCAACTGTATTGGTATCACCGTCACTTACATTTGGTACAGATCTTAATGGAGATAAAGGTAGATTTCAAATTATAGTTAAGACACCATATCCACCTCTTGGTAATAAACGTATTAAGAAAATGGCTGATTTAGATTCAGAATGGTATCAACAAAAGACGTTAAGTGCTTTTATACAGACCACCGGTAGGTGTACTAGATCTAAAGCAGATTATTCAGTAACATATGTTTTAGATGGTAAAGCAAGGAAATTATTAATTGACAACAAAGATAAATTACCTCAACATTTTATTGATCGGTTAAAATGAATAAATATTTTAAATGCGTTACAGGTCAACATGGTTTGAGATTCAAGACCTTATTATTCAATTTGCTAATGCTTTTGATAGTATTGTAATTGGAAGGTATAATAAAAATAGAGAACAAAAAGATAGAATTTTTGTTAGATATCTTTACGCACCTAAACAAAGAGTATTATATGATATAGTTAATAAGGCTAAAACTATTACTTTACCGGTTGTTGCTATTAGTATCAACAATATGGTAAGAGATAACGATAGAGTTTTTAATAAATTACCAGATGTTAATAGTTTTTATTTTGGGAATGACGATACTAGTTCGAAATACAATGCTCCAACACCTGTAAATATTAATGTAAATTTTTCAGTTATTACTAGATATCAATTAGATATGGATCAAATCTTATCTAATTTTATACCTTACAACAACCCATATATTATAATAAGCTGGCCAGTGCCACCTGGAATTATAAGTTCAGAAGCTCAGGAAATTAGAAGCGAAGTTTTATGGGATGGTAATATTAATATGCAGTACCCTACCGAGTTGAGAGCATCTGATAAGGCAAGGGTAGTTGCTGATACCTCATTTACAATTAAAGGTTGGATATTCCCTGTAGCGCAAAATGCTGTAGATAACATTTACAAAGTTACTAGCAACTTTACTGCAGTAAGTGGTATGGAAAATACAGGTACGGTATTAACGTTAGATAATTACCCTTATCTAAGTACATTAACTGCAATGTCTGGTATTACCGATACAGTTACAGTTTCCGCATCACCAGGAGAAATAGAAGCATTTGAAGAACAAAATTATCAACAATGAATTTCAGCAAAAACATATTTGTAAAAGATACAGGTGACAATCAAAGATTGGTTTATAGTCAGTTTGATAAGGTTTATAAATTTAAAGTACCTTATGATAATTATAGATCATCTACATACACAGTGTATCTTAGTACTAATGACCCTGGTTCATTCTTCACCGGGTCATTATCATCTACTAATTTATATTACATAGATTTATATTCAAAAGTTAAATCTATCTCAGCTTCTTTTCCATCATTTAGTGGATTTAAAGTAAGTGAATTTGCTGAAGTATTACAAAATAGAAACACCAATACCTTAACAGTTGATTTAGGAGCATTATCAGGAAAAGCAACCGGGCCGTTTACTTTAATTGTTTCAAACCCAGCTGGGTACACTGTCTTTCCTAAAGGATCATCTAGACCTTTATATATACAATCTAGAAATGACGCTGTAACTCCCACACCAACACCCACAAG
>Ga0208794_1000588_pt1 | contig 22346 bp, 16 predicted proteins | sample 32_taG_FD_184106 | JGI IMG/M metagenome (GOLD analysis project Ga0208794, IMG submission 184106) | Marine viral communities from the Gulf of Mexico - 32_GoM_OMZ_CsCl metaG (SPAdes) (version 2) | ecosystem: Environmental > Aquatic > Marine > Oceanic | place: Atlantic Ocean: Gulf of Mexico... | reverse complement strand
CCAGGACTCTGTTCCGCTCGGTGTCGAATACCGAGAGGCCGAGGTTCGCGTAGCCAGGGTCAATACCCAGGACGATTGTCATGGGTGCATTATAGTGCCCTTAGCTACGCAGGTCAAGTCGGAAGTACTCCGGAAGCCTACGAAGGAATACGCACAAATCTAGTGCCTTTTTCCGCAGATTGCACGGAGCACAGACTACACGTATATTATCCACACTATTGGCGCCTCCTTTTGCTAGAGGCACAACATGGTCTAGATGGTGTGGGCGATCTTCGGTGATAGGCATTCTACAGTATTCACAGGTCAAGGAGCTGAAGGTAGTGTAGTGTCTCACATACACGTTCTCGATATCTTGAGAGGTTAGGGTCCCTGCTTCTTTAAGTCTAGCCCTTCGATTGGTTGAGGATGCCGCTATAGCTAGGCGTCCTGCTGGTGTTAACGAACGCCGGTTCTGGCGCTCCCTTATCTCTTCTCTGTTCTGGGCGTAATGTTCTCTCTTCTTTCGTCTAATTTTCTGGCCTATGTGAGGATCTGCTCTTCTGGCCTTGTCGTAGTCAGCTTTCTTCGTGACGTTTTTCCGTCTTCGCTGCAGTCCTGTCTCACGTAGTTTGTCAGCTACATCCGGTCTAGATCTGTACTCTTTATCGTATGTAGCTTTCCACTTCCGGCAGGCGTCACACCAAATATAGGGTTTTCCTGTTCTCTTGTTAGTGGTAGTGACAGCGCGGCTGCACCGAAGGCATTTTGTCACACTAGCACGAATCTAGGGTACGGGCTGTCCTGCTGCTCACTATCATAGATAGAGAACGCGAGGGTCCACTTAGGAGCAGGTCCGGCGTACTGGAGGCCAGGCTGGTTCTTATCGGCTAGGTATCCTCCCTCCACAGCGAATCTCATTTTCCCTGCGATAGGCATAGCCATGACACCTAAGCGGTGCGTATGGCCCTGGTGGACACTACAGCCGAGTTCGTGGGCCACTTTCAGAGCATGGGCCGCAGGGAACTTAGAGCTGCCCTTGAACTCATCTCCGTGCAGAATCCGTACTTTCTGTCCCTGTCCACACGGCACCATCACCTTCTTACGTCCCGCATTCTCCACCCAGTCTATCCCTAGATCGTCTAGTCCTATTGTCTTAGGGTACGTGAGCCCCGACATACGTAATGCGGGCGCCCTCCCTTGGATGTAGGTGTTCCAGCGTCTCTCGTGATTTCCGGAGATGTAGGTAATCTTAGCCTTGGGCGCGGCGTCGCGGATGGCCTGGAGCAGCTTCCGGACTCCCCTTAACTCCTTGTCCAGCAGGTCTTCCCAGCGCGGGTCCTTGCGGTGGGTCGTCAGCGCGTGGAGGTCGGCAATGTCGCCAGCCAGGACGATGTGCCCTGGCTTCTCTCGGCGGATGGTGTCCAGTAGCTTCTTCTCTCCCTTGCGGGACTGGAAGGGCGCGTGGATGTCGTGGGCTACGATTGTCTTCAAGACACGGCCCGAAGGAGGCTCAGAATCAGGAGGCTTACCCCTCCCCAGAACTTTTTCGGATGCGTCTTAGCGAGTAGAGTGATGCGATTAAGCATAGGAGCATTATAGTGCTCGGCCTAGTCCCCGTCAACCATGTCCCTAGTTCTGGTGCGTAGCGCTCGGAGTTTCGCTGGCCACTGGTGCGGTGGCGGCATGAACAGGAACGCGGCCAGGGCTATCGCGCCCCAGAACAGGATGCGCTTCAGGAGAGCCGAGAAACTGCTGTTCTGATCCTGGAGCTGCTGCTGGAGCTTGATGATGGCCAGCGGGTCGTTGATGTCTACCGCATGGCTAGGCTCTGGCGTTAGGGCCTCCTCGACCTGCTCGCCTCCGACATGTCCCAGCACAGCTCCGACAGCAGCGCCAGGAGGACCGCCAATAGCAGCGCCGCCAGCGCCGCCCACCGCAGCACCCATCGGAGGGAACATAGCACAGCACGGGAGAAAGACGAATAAAAGAGTAAGATGTCTTAATCTCATGGCTTGTTCTGGAGCGTAGCGATATCCACGTCGTTGCTGTGGATAGCCTCCCGCAGCTCCTCCATAGTCTCGACGAACTGGCGGTGCTCCTCGCTCCGGCGCGCGTCGTTGGCTACCCACAGGTAAGCCAGGAGGCCCATGAGGACATAGCTGGTCACGTTGAGGACCTGGGATTTCGTGATCTGGGTTTGTTCGATTTGGCTCATAGGGTTATCTATCGGCGCCGCGCACGTTCTCGTACTTCTCGCGCATAATAAGGTTCAGACGACGCATCTCGGCACTGAGGGCTTCTCGGTACTCGGGGTCTTTCGTCTCGCGCATCTTGGTTCGTAGCTCCCCAATCTGGTTCCGGTAACGTCCTAGAATGACGTTCCGCATGTGCTTGGGGCGGGAATGCTTCGTTCCCAACAGAACAGAATCCGCGAGCTGGGTCATAAGGGTCTTCTCGCCGAGGGGGTCATCCTCGGCAAAGGCGAGGCGCGTGATCCAGAAGGCGTTTGCGGCTTCCTCCAGGAAGTGCGTGTTTCCGATACCGAAGGCGCTACCTATCATTCGTGCTGGAGTACCGAACTCGAACGGAATATCGGTCTGCCCCGAGTAGCGCTCCTCTCGCGCCACGGCATGTCCTCGGCCCGTAACCAGTTCCGAAGCTACATCCCCAGTGTTGAGCATGACCTCGCCTACCGCCTCCAGCATCTTCACTGCCTCGAGGTTAGGGTTAATCCGGGTCGCGTCCAGGCCCAGAGACGACCCCGGAATACGCATGACCAGGCGACCGTTCTCCTCGGTTCCTACGCCCGAGGTCGTGGATGCCTTCATGAACGTGCTCATGCGCGCCAGTGCCGACGGGTCCTCGGCCATGTGCTTGGCCGCGAAGGGGAGGTAGTGCCTGGGGAAGGTGTAGTAAAGGACACCGCGCTTGAACATACGCTCTGTCGGCGTGATCTGTGCATAGTCCACGGTAGCCTTCTTCGCGTTCCGGACAGCGTGCTCGAGCGAGACACCTTCCCGTAGCTGTGCGAAGGTGACACCCAGGCGAGCGAATGCCTCGGACGCTTCCGCCCCAGTTCCGATGGCCTGGTTGATGACGCCGGAGCTGTCCCCTAGCTTGGCCGAGAGCAGCTTCCGGTCCATGACACCAGCACGGAGACGGAACAGGGCCTCGGTCGTGGAAGAACTGCCGCGAAGCCCGTCGTTGATGAAGGTGCTGAAGAGGCCCTCGCGCGCCATGACATCGAGCAGTTCGCCGATGTTGTGATCTTGTCCACCAGCCCTGAACACCAGGTCTTCGGGCTGGAGGCCGAACTTGGCTAGGACTTCTGCGTCTGGTGTGCCCTCGATGCCTTCGCGGCCTGCGCGACGAATGACGCGAAGGAACTCCATGGTTGGGATACCCTTCACGCGCTTCCTGATAACACCGGTAAGGCCGTCGGTGCCCGATAGGTGTAGCGCCATCTTATCGTAGACAGCGGCCAGCTTAGGATCGCCGTGCATGAATCGGGCCGCATCGTACATGCCCGCCGTGGACGACATAGGAGACACGCCCAGCGCCCGTGCCTGGAAGTAGGCACCTGCCGCGTTCGTGATATGGAAGGCGGGACGGAACACGGTCTGCCAGGACTTCACGAAGAACGAGAAGTTGTCCGTCATGGCCGCGAGTTCTGAGCTGTGTTCCCACTGCTTCTGGGTAGCGGAGAACATACCGCCTACAGTGCCTTGATTCCCGAAGATGACGTGCTGGCCCTGGAGGTTATCCAGGTCTGCTCGTCCCACGGTACTCATCATCGAGTTAGGATCGAAGGCCCCGCGCGCAGCTCTGAGCGAGAAGGCCTGCGGGACGGTGAGGTCTTCGGAGACTTTAGCCAGAACATTCGGGTCATGGGTCTCGACGAGTCCGCGCATAGTTCCGGGGGCGTCCAGAGGCAGAAGAACAGAGCCCTGGCCGACGGAGGTGGTCGGGACGATGCGCTCGGTTCCGTCGTCGGCGCGGATAACTAGAGCCGAGAAGGTTGTGTCCGCCTGCTTATCTGCGATCTCGAGTGTAGTTTCAACCCCCTCCTCGGTGCGGCGAACAGTCTTGCCAGCCGTTGCGCCCGGAGCAGCGTGAGGACCTGCGCCCTTGATGACGCGGACAACACGCCCCGAGATAATCTCGCCCGCCTCTTCCGCAGATTTGAGCATGACTTCAGCACTCTCGGCTACGGCATACCGAGTCTCGGCCTGCGCCAGTCGGGACGTAATGATGTTCGAGGGGCTTATCTCGAACTTGCCCATGCGTAGACCTTCCTTCTCCGCAGCCTTGGCGATGGTCTTTGCCAGCTTCTCGGCATCAGCATTGCCCGAGGTCTGGAGGACGTGATACAGATTGTTCAGGTCCTCGATAGGGAGCGCGTCCAGGTTACGGGCGAATCCGGACGAGAGCTGGGGCATCGCGCTCTGGAGCACCTTCCGAACCTCGTCGCGCCCGAGTCCTGCCGCGATAGCCTTCACTCCTTCTCGGCTAATGATACGGCCCACGTAGGCGATGGGCGAGGAGCTGGAGATTAGCTTGTGCTCGACGGCCTCGTTCAGGATTGTGCGACGGTACTTGTCCACCATCCCTCGGTAGTTCGTGGCCCCTGCAGCATCGAGCATATCGTCGATAGGCTTCAGGAACTGGCGGGAGGCCTCGATAGCGGCCTGCTCCAGGTCTTCGAGGAGGGCCGGAGTGACCAGCTTAGTACGCTTCAGTTCGTCGGCGCCGTGCAGGAGCCGTGCGATAGCGCCTGCTGTTCCTTCTAGACCTTCCGCGATAGGGCCGTGCGGCGTGACAGTCTCCTGGAAGATGTCAAGAGGCTTGCGCGGGTCAGTGATAAGAGTCTCGATAGACGGGTGGGCTCTCGGCATTTTCGCCTCCTTCCCTGCGGCCCGGAGCTCGAGCAGTGACTCGATCTGGTGTACGTCCGTGCGTTCGGCCACGGACAGGGATTTCATGTCCTCGACAACGAACTTCGTATCCGAGAGCTTCGCCACATCGTGGAAATGCTCCAGCTCCTCGGCGGGGATACGGATACGGGGAGGCTTGTCGAATGGTTTGGCCAGGGGTGCCCTCTTAGGGGCACGGGTGAGCATCTTAATACCTCCGGCCTTCCGTGCGCGCCGGAGGTTATGCATCATGTCGTCGGTGGTGAGTCCGTACTTACGGCGCATCCTGTCCAGGACCTCATCCTTGCGGATGGCCTGTCCGACTTCCGTCTTAGTCATAGGACGGCTGGACTGTTTCTTCAGTCGCCTCAGAACAGTCTGGAGCTGGCTATCGCTCAGGTTGCCTAAGTGTACGGCCTTACCCTTCGAGCCTACGCGAACGACGTGCTGGTTCTGAGCAGCACCGCCGAGCTTCGGAGGCTCGCCTACGACACGGACTTTCGCCAGCTCTTCGTACTTGGCAGTCAGTCTAGTCCCGTCTCCGAGAGATTTCGCCAGTTCTTTGTACGGTTTCGCCAGGGCCTGTAGGTCTGGGCGGCTGTCCGCGAACATGACGAGACGCTCGGCCATGTTTACCATGCGGAGGCCAAGGTTCGTACGGGCCTGGGCGAAGCCTGTTACGTTGTCGTCAAGACCTACGAGCCGCGAGGTTTCCATCAGCTCGTCGGCTAGGACATCGACCTGGGAGCGCATAAGCATGAAGGCCTCGAAATCCTCCGCGCTCATGGTCATCAGCTTGGCGTCTGCAACGGCGGTTTCCTGAAGGAGCTTGCCAACGCCCTCGATAGACTCGGTGGCGCGGGCCACGAGCTGGCGGGCCTTCTTGTCTCCGGCGACCAGGGATTCCATATGGGCCTCGGACGAGAAGATTTTCCGGCGCATGTCCGCCATCTTCTCCCCGAACTTGAAGCCTGACAGGTGTCCGAACTCGCCTCGTAGTTCTGCGGCCTTAGTAGTCGCGGATACCGAGACAGCCTGCCCTTGTAACGATGCGACCCCTGCCTCGTGACGGGCGATGAGGTCCTGGAGGTCGACATCCGCCAGGTCATCGGCCTTGTCGATTCCGAGAATCCTCTTCGCGTCCGTGGCCATAGTCTCCATTTCTTCCGCAGAGCGCGGACGCTTGCCTAGTACAATACGGACAAGGGCTCTATCGGGGTCGATGCCTCGGTCTAGGGCCTTACGGTAGCGGGCAGCGACACTGTGGGGATCTAGTTTATCCGTCAGCCTCCGGTACATGGCGATACCTGTAGGACTCAGCTCCTTATCGAGCAGGTCTTCTGTCTTCGCCGCAAGTCGCTCACCCGCTACGGCGAGGGAACTCATGCCCGAGGCTTTGGCGCCTTTCGAGATGGCGCTAAGGTTATCTACGGCATTCGAGACGACAGGGATTTTGGACAGGCCCTTGCCCATGGCCGTAACTGCCGCAGACGCGCGAGTCTTATTCCCGATAAGCGAAATCCAGTTCGAGTGGTCCTGCGTCCGGTAGAGGGCCTTCCCTGCCATGTTGAAGAAGGGGGCACTGAGACGGAGTTCGCGGTCGCGGCTCAGTTTCACCGCATCGTCGAGGCCCATAGGTCCGATGTGCGAACCGAGGGCGCCTTCGTCCCCTAGTTCCTTTACGGCACGGTTCAGTTTTTTACGTGCAGCGCGAGGTACACGCCCCTGGAGGGCACCTTCCAGGGCCTCGCGTACTGCGGGCAGCGCTGGGTTAGGGCCCAGCTTAGAGAGGGCCTTGCGCCCCGCGTTAGTCTTGGCCGCCTTCTGCAATGCGCGACCGCCTCGCCCCAGAGCAGTGGCGCCACCTCCCAGGTAGGTGAGAGGGTCAGTGCCGATACCAACACCGAGCTGGGCCCAGAAGCTGTCGGGGTCCATGGAGGTGCCGAGTAACTTGTTCGTGCGCTCGACCATCTCGGGCATACTGACATCGTGCCGGTCCTCGTCCCATAGGCCGAGGATAGGGACTAGCGCCTGGTCTAAGATGCCCTCCTCGGAGAACAGGTCCACGTTCGGGTCCTGGGCAACGCGGAGCAGTCGCATGAAGATCTGCTGAGGGCCTCCGAAGGTCGAGTTAATGAACCGCTCGAAGCTGTTGGTGGCGTAACGCTGGGAGGACCTGGCCTTCTGGGCGTGTGCGAAAGCGGTAGCTGATTGGGAGATAGCCATTACCTTCTAGTTCCCATCTCCAGCATAATAGATAGGGCTACCATGTCCAAAGAACTCCTCCTATTCACTTCTCGAGCGCCTACGTTTCCAGCTTTTCGGTATCGTCCCACATTGAGATCGCCACTTCTTTCGCGCAGTGTGTCTACTGAGTCGAGGTAGGTATCTAGAACGTGCTTGGCCATGTCAATGTCACCTTGAGTTATAGGCATATCGGGTGCACTGGAGTCTTTAAGGAGAAGGGGCATGGCGTCATACACTAGCTCCATAACCGCATCCTCGCGTCGGTATGCGTCCTCGATAGCAGCTATTTCAGCAAGTTTCGCTTCGTACACTGTGGATGGTACAGGCAGAGCATCAGGGTTCAGAGGGTCAGTCACAGGCCCAACCATGGTGTCTAGTCTCAATCCTAGAGTCTCGTAATCCAGAGAGGCAACGTGCCCTAGAACTTCGGTCATCGTGTCCCCAATCCTGTCGCGCATGACTAGCGTATCCCGCCGGTACTGTGCTGCATGTAGATTTCCTCGCCTACGGATCTCCTCGAGGTCGTCCGTCCTCTCTACCGACAGGCCTCCGACAGCTTGTACGGCAGTATCCTGTTGTTCTCTGGTGGGGTTCCACCACGAGGCCACCTGTTCGTTGAAGTGGTCTCTTCCCGCCCAGTCGTCGAAAGGCCGTTGACGGCGGTGATGTGAGACATCCTCGTTCCAGTTCTCGAATCTCTCAACATAGGCACCCACAATATAGTTCGCCGCGAAACTAAGTACCTCGGAGTTCGCGTCTCCTATAGTCTCCCTGAATGCGGCAGGGGAGAGGACATTGTTCTCTACAACCTCCTTTGCCCGTGCCTCAACAGCAGGTCTGACTTCGTTAAGGAGAGGCGAGGTAGCCCCTGCACCAGTAGTCAGGATTTGCCGTAACTTGAGGACATCTTGCCCATCCATAGTATGGAGATTCTGAATGAAGTGTCCGAAAGGAGACGGTACTGACTGCGAGAGCTGCCAGCCGGTCCCGTCGGGGGTACGTTCCAGTGCGACGAACTCGGAGAGATCTTCAGGAACACCGTTAGGGAACAAGAGATGGCCCCCAGGCATCTCAGCAAGACTGGTCCGTAGACTTTCCACGGCGGGCTCCAGGATGTTAACCTCCGCAGTTGCTCGCGACAGCTCCTGGATAAGGGGCTCGGGGTTCTGGCGGGACAGCTCGGCGGCGAGTCCTGGGTTCGTGTGCGCTAGGGCTGTCCAGGAACTGGCGCTTTCTTCTCCGGTTAGTAGGTCACGCAGACGGCGGGCTTCAGGACTAAGCTCTACGTTGGAGGGAAGGCTACGGAAGTGGGAGAGCAGTGACTCTCCCCTATCCTTCATGTTCGTGTACACACCATCTCTTTGGATACTGTCACGTAACATAACTGGGGCGCTGGGATCGTGCGCGGCCTTGATGGCCTCCTCCAGGTTCCCTTGTTCTGCTTTCGCTGCCCACTTATCGGTAGCTAGGCGGTTTGCCCCGTTCTCTACGTTAGACAGCTCTGCCCTCAGTAGCCTGCGCTGTAGTTCGGCAAAGTCCTCGGAAATATTACCAGCGGCCTCTAGCGAGTCGATACGCTCAGTAGCGGCCTGGTACTCGTCCTGGATCTGCTCTAATCCTCTAGCAGTAGGGGCCTGATTGAACTCGACTACCGAGAGCGCGAAGGCTTCCGACTCGTTGTTGGCAGTGCCTATCGCTTGTTTTTCGGCACGTTCCTTCGCGTACTGGTTCCCGATCCGCTCCTGTAGGTCCACGAGAGACTCGTCCTCGACGAGCGAAAGTCCGAGCTGGCGGGCCTCCTTCTGGGCCGCTGCCAGGTTTTTCTCGGCTGACTGGGACTCGGAGAGTTCGCGTATGTGGGCTCGCTCACTCTGGGCCATCCAGGTGTTCAGGTCCTTAGCGTCCATCGCAACCAACGAGTCGAACGTCTTCTGGTCCGGAACCATCTTCTTGTCGATGTTACCGGTCTTCAGAGCATTCGAGAGGAGTACAGCATTCGCCTTAGAGCCCTCGATGCTCCGACGACGCTTCGCCAGCTCATCGACGAAACGCCCCAGATTATCGCGCCCCGTGATCTGGTCGGTGGCGCCAAGCCCGAAGGCCGTGCCCAGGTTCGCCAGTGCTTCGAGTCCTCCGCCCCCAGTGCTGGGGGACGGTTGCTCGAACTCGTCGGGTTCTTTGTTGTCTGCCATAGTATCAGGAGGATGGGTAGGCTGCGCGGAAGTCGGACGCGAACTTACCTGCGTCGAGGCCCAGGAAATCTAGGGCCTTACCAGCGTGCGAGGAGACGAAGGGGTCCTCCTTGAACAGTTCCGAGAACAGTCCCGAGAGAGCTTCCTTATCCTCGCCCGAGAGCTGCCCGAGCGCGGAACTGAAGCCTCCAAGACCTCCGGCAATCGCGGTGCTCGGCCCTGTGCCCGCGCTGATGCCAGCAATCTGCGACGCGGCCGAGGTTCTGATGTTCGCCGCAGAACGGGCGCCCTCAGTCCTGATAGCACCAGACTCGCGCAGGAGCTGGGCACGGAGGCTAAGGTTCTGGCGCGCACGTTCGACCCGCGCCTGCTCGGCCGCACCTAAGCCCCTACTGGTAAGGAGGTTAAGAAGAACCTCACCAGCGCGACGGCGCCCGGTCGTGGCCCCAGACTGGAGGTTGGCGCGCACGCTCTCGGCCTCGGCCTGTTGGCGTAGGCCCTGCGAGAGAGCATCGCGCATGAGCGGGCTCCGCAGATCCATGGACGCAACATCCGCCATCCGCTCGAGCGGAGCTGCGGCACCTGCGGCGGTGTCGAGGACTAGACCTGCTTGCGATTCGGAAGTTTCGCGGAGGGCCTTACGCGCCTGTTTCGCCTCCTCCTTAGCTCGGTTCCGGGCACGACGCTCGGAGCGTGCGGACAAAATACTAGAACCTACCCCGAAGGCAAGCTGTGCACCTGCGAAAAAAGGATCAGACATTAGAGTACGATCTCCAGAATAGAGACGGAAGCCGCCTCGGGTTTACGGTTACGGACGGCAGCACGCTGGAATCGCCCAGTTGCCGTCATGCCTTGACGCCCCGCGAAGTCGTCCCAGGTCGAGAGGGAAGACCTGTCGCCAGGGGTCGTTGCTGCATCGTGGGCACTCTCCCACGCGCTGCCCGTTAGAACCTCGGCCTCTAGGTGGCGCGAGGTAACTTTCGCCCCTACGTCGAGGGGTCCCGTGTCGAGCAGTAATCCGGTCTGGCCCACGCCCAAGTATACCGTGGCGGAGCCCGTAAGTCCAGCGAGGTCTCCGGAGCCGAAGGTGAGCGTAGTGCCCGAAGTGATGTCGCCCACAGTATTTACGACGGCCTCGGTCCCGGCGCTGTCCACGACGAGGCAACGGGTCTGGGCCGCGATAGTGCTGGCTGCAACGCCGGTGATGGTGTCGCCCGAGACAGTGCCCGTGAGGGTCAGCGTCTGATCCGGCACATCGTCGCCATAGACCGACGCCTCCTTGCTCCATGTCCTGGTGAAGTTGACCCAGGCCCCTGCGCCGTCGTCCAGGTCGCCCACGTCGCGCGCGGCCCGCTCCTCGACGCTCCAGGTCTTCGTGGGGAAGTGGTAGCGGAGCACGTCGCCAGTGCTGGTGTCGATGACGAAGAGGGAGGACAGCGCTGCGGAAGAGGCGAGGCGGCAGTTGTCCTTGTCCGGGAGGAGGTCCTGGACAGGGAGCCCGAAGTCGGCCTGCTCGCCATCGACCACGGCCCAGAGCTTCCCGTTGAAGGTGAAGGCCATGCCGGAGTAGGCCGCGATACACTGGGCATTCGAGGCGCCGATGATTTGGCCGAGGGAGCGGACATCTGGCACATCAGGGGAGCCGCCGACCAACACGCCCCAGTTCCGGCCGCAGACAAGGACCTGGCCCTGCCCGAAGCGGTCCTGCACCTCGATAGCCGCCGTGGCCTGGCCCACGCCCTCCTCCGAGGGGATGCGGAACCGGTCGTTCTCGGGGTAGGATTCCCAGCCCGCCGAGCCCGCGACCGAGGGCCAGATTTGGCTCTTGTCGTCGAGAAGGGCCAGGCGCCCGTTCCAGGGGAAGGCGCTGAGGATGTTCTCGGGCACGGAGCCAGCCGTCTCGTCGATGGCCAGCCCCAGCGCCTCCGAGGGGGTGTTGTCCGTATGGAAGGACGTACCTACCGGCACGAAGGCGAGACTCCGTAGTTCTAGTCCCCGCGCGATCTCCAGTGCAGTCTGCACGTCCTCGTCCACGTCGGCGTCCACGGGCGCAACTTCCGTGGTGCGGCTCAGTTGCCAGCCCACGATGTCAGGGTGCGGCGCCTCAGGGAACACGACCACAGGGGCAGGGTCGGCGCCCGAGTCCTGGGCGGCGCGCTCGTCGATGATTTCGGCGTTCCCGTCGGCAGAGGCATCGCCCTCGGAGCCGTAGTTCTCGAGCACCGAGCCCACCAGGTCATCGGGCTGGAACTTGTAGTAGTGCAGGAGGTTCGTAGTCCCGCCCGTGTACTCGTTCTCGGAGACGCGGCCGGTCAGGTAGTCGAAGTCCGTACCATCGTCCAGATCTGGGCCCTTACCATCGTCCCACATCCGGAACTCGGACACGTTGACGCGCTCGTCCAGGGTGCTGGAGCCGTCCGCATGACCGCCAATATGAATCCAGCCCGCAGGCCAGGAGCCGATGCCCATGCTCGTGCCGCCGAAGCCATCGTCGAAGATGACGCTACCATTGACGGCCATGTTCTCGATGGTCAGGTTCCGGGCCGAGCCTGCGCCCGCGTTCACCGTCACGTCGAAGGCTACCCAGTTGAAGCTGTCCAGGTCTGGCATGATGACACCAGCATTCGCCAGCTCGTCGCGGGTCTTGACGTACTTCGCGTCCGAGCTCTGGGCGTCCCAGATGCGCTCGGTGATGTTGAAGGAGCCCTCGGTGCCTCCGCGCAGAGTCAGCGTACCGTCGCCCAGCGCAGAGTAGTAGAGCACGATGGCAGCACTATCGAGCGCAGTTCCGTCGGTATCTAGGACTAGGATAGGATGTTGCTTTGCCAGGAGGTTGTTATCGTCCTGGGTGAAGTTCTCGACGGTATCGCCCGTGGTTCCGTCAGATCTGGCGTACCAGGGGAGCCCCAGTACGGCATCGTAACGCGCATCGTCCGAGTCGGTCTCATCCTCGAAGATAGGCGCGAAGTCGGCGTAGATGTCAGACTCTAGCGACTCGCCCGCGAAGGCCGCGAACCGCTCCTCCGAGTTGTGGCGGAAGGTGCTGAAGCTCAGTGCGTCCTGCCAGGCCCTGTAGTGCCAATGGACGGCAGTGCTGGGTGCGCCATCGACGATGCTCATGGAGTTGTCGTAGGCAGGGGTCGTGAGGACGGTATCAATGGCGGTGTGGTCCACATCCCCTGCCGCAGTCAGGAGCGGGACACGGATACCAGGTCGCCCAGTGCTACCCCAGACGAGGGTGCGCGTCGCACTGTAGGGCGTCCAGCCCTGGAAGTAGTTGGTGTCGTCGTAGTTGGCGCGGGTGTCCGCGTTGCCCGGCCCGTAGGTGGCGTGGGCCGTGGTGTAGCCGGTCATGGTATTCCCGTTGCCTACCATGTCGAGCCAGGTGTCCGTAGTCCTGTTATGGACCTGGACCTGGAGCGCGGCGCCCCTCCGCGTGAACTGGATGTTATAGTCCTCGCCATCGGCCCAGAACCCTGAGCCATCGTTGGAGAACGTGAGCATGTAGTAGTTCGTGCTCAGGTTCTTAATGCCGCCACCGTAGGCACCGTCCAGGCGCTGGCGCGAGAGACAGACGACGAGGCGAGGGTTCGCGCTCGAGCCGTAATCACTAGCGTCCGGATGGTTGTGGCCCTCGCTCACGAAGGCCGCGAAGTCTGCGTTCGTGCCTGCGCGGTTACTTCCGCCCGTAGGCGAGGCCTTCTGGATGCCCACGATCCCGAAAGCGTTCCAGCCGTTGGTCTTGGACACGGGCGTCTTGTACCGGAACGCGCACTGTAGCGTCCAGTTGGAGGTGAGGTCGAGGGAGAGGGCCGTCTGGTTGCTCTGCCAGAACTGGTGCGCGGAAGACGAGTTCGCCTCCGAGCGGGCGCCTCGCATCCAGATCGTCTCCTTGAAGTTGTCCTCGTCCCAGTCGGGCAGACGGAAGTGCTGCTCGAAGACGTGGTTCTCGCCCACGGTGAGCGGCCCCGAGTTAGAGGCCTCGAAGCGGTCGGCCGCAGCGCTGAGGCGCCCTGTCTGGCCGTAAGTCTCGCCCAGCTCCGAGTCCGAGTCGCCGCCCGTGACGCTGGTCGAGCCGAGGATAACCTTCTGGCCTCCGGTCGCGTCTACGGGGTCTAGGCGCATGACCGGGCCCTTTGTCCCGTTGTAGGAGACAGCCTGATACCCGTACGCTACGCAGCCGTCCAGGACTCCTGGCCCGATGGCCTTGGTGCTGACGACAGCGCTGGGAGCAGGGAGCCCCAGAGTTCTGGCGCGCGACTTCTCCGAGTCCAGGACATGGACCTTCGACGAGCTGGTGAGGAAGGTGAGCGGGCCAATCTTTGAGCTGACAGGCCCATCCTCGATGCGCGCCGCAAGCGAGGTCTGGTAGCCGGAGGGGCCCGAGCCGGACACAGCGACTCCACCAGCGATGCTGCGCCAGGGCTCGTCCGCGATAGGGCCGGGGGCATACACGGGCTCACCGTCCAGGGTCGCGTTCGTGATCGTGAACCCCGGAATGTTGTTGAGCGAGGCGTCGGCGCTGGAGCCTGACGCGAAATCGTAGTAGAAGGAGGCCAGGCCCTTCTCGACCTGGCGCCGCGTCTCGAAGGGGTAGAGCGCGATAGAGTCGAGGGTGCCGGTGAAGGCCCCAGTGCTGGGGGCCTCGCTCGCGCCGATGTAGCAGTCAGGGACTCGGCTGAAGTCCAGGTAGGGCGGGAACATCTCCGTGCCCGAGTTCGAGACAGCCTCGTCGCCGCCCGGTGCGCTAATCTCCAGGAAGCGCGAGTCTCCGTTCCGGCCTGCGGCAATGACGAAGGTCTGGTTCCCGAGCAGGTTCGTGGTCGAGGAGCTGAGGGTGACGCCGTTCGTGGTGAAGTCTACGGAGCCGTCGCTCTGGATCTGTACCGTGCAGAAGTCCCCGTAGTCGATGAGGGTCTGGGTGCCTGAGACATCGGTGCCACGGTCGCCCTCGATGACCACCGACCAGGCATCCTCGGCCGTAGAGCTGAGGGCAGTCTGGAAGTAGCGGTCCAGGACGGACGTGTGCCGGACGAAGAAGGCGCCCGTGTGCCCGCCGAAGTGCATGTGGTCAGAGTCCTGGGCTGGCCGTCCGGGGTTGGAGCGGAGGGTCAGGACGCCCGAGTCGGCCATCTGCACCGAGGGCGACATGGCGGAACCGTCGAGGCGCCAGGACGTATCGAGGGCTTCGCGGATGCCCAGAACTGTGGAGGCGTCCGAGACGTAGGACTCGGAGTAGCCCACGTTGGCGATGACGGGGTACTTCCCCTCGGCCTTCGTGATAGACGTGTCAGGGTCGCCCAGGATGTAGAGGGTCTTCGCGCTGACGAAGGTGCCCAGAGTGCTGGTGTCCACGGTAGTCGTCGTGGTCCCGTCGTAGAGCGTGAGGGTCGTGCCCGTGAGCCGGAGCACATAGTCGGCCTTGGACTCGGGCACTACGGTCGTGGCGGACTCGAGCTTGGAGGCGCTGCCCTCGGCACTGAGGACAATCTGGTAGCCGTTCGCCGCGCTGCGTTTGAGATAGACCTTGTAGTAGTCCGTGTCGCCCGAGTGGAGCTTCAGGATAGGGTAGTGGCCCTCGGCCTTGGCAATGTCGCCATGGTCTAGGCTGAAGCCCACCGTGAAGCCGGAGCCCGTCGCCACGGTGCTCTCGGCGCTGAGATAGCCCTGGCCGGGCATTATAATGCCAAGCGCCGAGCCGTACTCTGCCTGGCGCTCGCTTCCGGTACGTCGTCGCACCTCTCCCAGAGGCATGTCCGGATTGACCTCGCGCCTGTTCAGGAGCGGGGACTTTCCGGTGCGGTCTAGGGGCAGGCCGTCGAAGCGGAGGCGATCAGGCAAGGGAGCGGAGGGCTGTGGTTAGAAGGACTACGGGGAAGACGGTGAAGATGATGGTCAGGGCTCGGCGGTAGATGCGGAACATTAGCGTGGTGTAGCCTTGATGAGCCAGCTCCAGGAGGAGTGGTTCATATTCGTGGGGCCTCCTACAGATTTTATCGTCACGTAGATAACGTCGCCAGCGTCTACGTCCTGGTTCTGGTCAACGCTGAGAGCCTTCGCTGTCATGGAGACAAGCTCGTCGCCGTTGCTTGTCCAGGGCGAGGAGCCTAGAACTGTGGCGTCGCCAGCGTTCTTGACCTCGCTTGTCCAGTAGTTCGAGCCATCGGAGCCGGACGAGGCCGTGGTGCTGACGAGGTAGCACTCGTTGATGGTGCAGTCCACGGTGGCATAGAGAACTGCGATAGGGAACTCGGTATTGTAGGTCGAAGCCGCGCGCGAGAAGGTGAAGTTGACGGGAGCCTGGAGAGCCTGCGCGACACGGAAGTCCGCGCTCCAGGCTACGGCCTCGGGGCTCATCGCGGCCTCGTCCGAGCTGGAGCCTACCTCCATGGTGCTCTGGAGCGGGATAGGGTTCACCTGCGCGTAGATACCGGCCAGCGCCGAGTTGCCCAGGTCTACATCATTGTCGGGCATCGTCAGGGTGCGGGTCGTGCCGGTGCTGATGCCGTCCACCTCGATGGCCAGTTTCTTGGTGTCGTCGCCCGAGCCCACGACCCGGAACACGTCGTCGGGGTACTCGCCGATGGAGCCGTTGCCCGATACGGTGCCGTCATTGTCCCAGGGCTCCTGCTCGGGCTGGCCCTGGTCGTAGTTGTCGAGGAAGGCGCCACGCGCACACTCGAAGGATTCCCAGGCCTTGACCAGCTTGCACTCGGACGCAGGGTAGGCCGCTACGTAGTCGGAGCGCGTGATGTACTGGATGGTCACGTAGGCCGTGTCTCCGTTCGTGCCCGTAGTCTCGATGTAGAGGCCCCTGTGGTAGTAGCAGGGCGCATGGTCGAGCGTGATAGGGTTGTTCGTGTCTACGGCCTCCAGGTCGATGTCGCCCTCCTCCCTGTCAGGATCTTCCGTGCTGAATACCTTGGCCGCGAAGAGGTTAGAGGAACTGGTCGCTGGCACGACGGTCATGGTCAGGCGGTAGGCCGAACCCTCGTACAAGTAGTAGCGCTTGTTCGCCTCTACGAGCTTCGTCCGCGTCCGGATTAGGTCCGGATGCGTGCCTATTACGCTATCGGCCCCGAACAGCGCCATCGGTGGCCTGGTGTTTGAGGTCTGCGGTCTCGGCCCTGTCGCGGAGGGCCAGTCCTGCCATGTCGAGCGCCCCGCTCCAGGTCAGGTAGAGCTGGAGGGCAAGCGCGAGAACAGGCTCGAGCGCAGTATAGGGGAGGTCAATGTCCGCGTCCTCGGCATTGGCGCGCTCCTGGAGCACCACAAGGCGGGCGGTCGTGGCTGGCGCCGGGTAGAGCGCGACGTAGCTCTTGTCCTGGTCCGCGCTCCAGCGCTGGTTAAAGAGGACAGGATCGCCGCCGGACTCGAAGGGCGCGAGGGCGTCCACGGTCGTAAGGGCCCCCAGCTCGTAGCCGTCCACGAGACGCACGGCCAGGACTTGGCCCTCATGGGGCAGCTCTAGGGCGCGGCGGGTGACGGTGACGGAGCCCGAGAGTGCGTCGGGGTGCGGGATGCCGATATCCAGGTCGGAGCCGGAGACGGCCCGGATAAGGAACTTGGTCGAGCCTACGACCAGGATGTCCTGCGGAAATACGCCGGTGGTGTCGTCCAGCGTGACGGTCGCAGTTCCGGCGACGTGGGCCGTGATGGTGGCGCTCAGGTCCCCGCGAACCTGGCCAACGAAAGACTCCGCCAGGCCGGGGAGCCCGTCGGAGAAGGTGCGCGCGACGGCGCCGTTCAGTGCCTCGTCGAGGCGATTGTCCTCCGTGGTCGTGGTCGAGACGAGGCCGAGGCGCGTCTTGAGCGCGGTGCGGAGGGTTGCGAGTGTAGCCATGGTGGGGTACAGAGGGCCAGGACAATCCCGGCCCCCTGAATATCATACCTACTAGAGAGTGATTCCCTCGAACTGACCGAAGGAACGACGGCCGTGCTCGAGGCTCCAGCCACTCTTCATCTCGAGACGCTTGAACCAGTTGGTGCTGGTCGCGACCGGCCAGGAGCCGGGGTACGTCTTGATGAAGCCCATCGAGGGGATGTCCTGGGCCGCGCCTCCGGTGAAGAGGCCCTGCATCACGACATCGAAGCGGAGGGAGTTGTAGTTCATGAACACGATAGGATACTCGGCAGTAGCGCCCGCGCTGAAGTCCCAGCGTACATCCTTAGTGTCCAGCTTACGGTGACGGTGCACAGCGATGTCGCCCAGAGGGACGGAACGCTGATACCCAGCACCCATATTAGCGGCGAGCGGGGTCGGGAGAGCCGCGTCATCGCGCAGGAGCTCGATGATCTGCTCGTAGACAGAATCACCAGTCCAGATGTGGGTCGGACGCTCACGACCACCGTAGTCGAGGTCGCGTGCGAAGGAGTCAAGCTCTGCGATCAGGGCGGAGCCGTTCGCGGTACCGGAACCAACGCCCGGAGCCCACTTGGCCGCATCGTCAACCGAAAGACCTGCGAAAGTCTCGTCGGACTTGTCGATAGAGCCCGAGACGCCCGACTTTTCGGTGCCGGAGGTCAGGAGGCCCAGGAGCGACATGCCGTGGTAGTCGGTGCTGTCGTAGTCGGTGTCGCCAGCGAAACAGGCGTTAGCCTCGGGGTTGGCACCGTCGAAGGTGTCGTTACCGAGAAGGAAGCGCGATTCCAGGATATCGGCGGTTTCGATGCCGTTACCCTCGAACAGAGCCTTCATGTAGTTCTGCTGGTCGCCTTCCGGGATGGTTGGGACGTAGGGGACGTTCTGGGTCCAGACCGCCTTCGAGAAGCGGAGCTGGGCCAGGATTTCCTTGGTCGCGGTGGTCAGGGTCGCACCGGCACCGAAGTTGTCCATGTTGTGACCGACACGAGTGCCGCCACCGGACTGGTGCATGAAGTGCTCGACACGCTCTTCGGTGTCGCGGACCTGCATGATTCGACCTGCGCGAGACAGGGAATCGAGAAACTGGGTATCGCCATCGCTGAAGAGCTGGATCAGGTTGGCGGAAACGTCGTCAGACGCTACCGTAGCCAGGGTGTCGAGGCTACGGTTGTAACTGGTAGGGAGAGCCATGGGCTTATTTTTGGTTTGGGGTTGTGCTTAAATGCTCACGACCCTCCCCTGCACGCCTTAGCCCTAGTTCATAGGGGCGCCGCCTGCATCCTCGGCCTGCTTCAAGCGAGCCTCGAAGGAGGCGCTTGGCGTACGGCCGTAGGTTCTGGCGTCTTCCGCTTGCTTCGAGGCGGGCCCTTCCTGGAACTGCTGGACGGGCACGCTGTCCACACTATCGGCTTCGGCTTGTCGCTGTTCGCGGGAGACACCAGCGGCTCGGATGAGCATGGCAACACCTTCCTCAGTCAGGAGCGCTTTCTTGTCCACGAAGCCGAGAGAGGCCTCGACTTTCTGGTAAGCGTCCGTGCCTGGAACGATGCCCTCGGAAGCAAGGCGCTGATGGAACTGTGCGTTGGCGTCAGCCTCGGCCTTCCATGTTGCGCGTTCCTTCTCGAGTTCTTCCTTGAACTGCCCAGGGGTCATGTACTCGCCTTTCTGGGTCTTCTGACTCAGAGCAGCGCTTACCTGATCCTCGACAATGCGACGGATATCGGGGTCTAGATCGTTAAGAGAGCGTTTGGTCTTGTGCTCTTCGCGACCCGCTTCACGTACTGCGTCGGCTACCGAGGGTGTCGGCTCCGGCGCGGGAGTTTCCTGGGGCGCAGGCGTGGCACCGTCCTGCGGGGCGGGGTCGGCAGGCGTACCTGCTTCTTCCTGTGGCTTTGTTTCGTCCATGTCTGGCTCCTTCAGTGAATGGGGCTACCCTGGGGCTCCCCGGTACTTTTCCGGCTACCTGCTGTGCATTATAGTGCCTCCTGGTGCGGAGGTCAAGGCCGTAGGGCACTATATTTCCCTGCGGCTACGAGTTCACGCCGACCTCGGCCCTAGCGGCCTCGATGGCGCGGGACTTGGCCTCGCCCGTCAGGAACTCCTGGGTCTCGTAGTTGATGTCGTGCTTCTCGCAGATCCGCATGGCGTCCTTCTCGGAGCTGGCCCAGAGGTCTGGGTGCCCGGACGGGAGCCCCAGGACTCGGCGCCCGTGAGGGGTCTTGGAGCGGTTCCTGGACATGTAGGCGTAGGTCGTGTAGTCTGACCGGTTCTCGGCCCATTTCTGGTACCACTCGCCCTCGGTATAGCTAGAGTCACATACGCGACAGTCGAACAAGCCTGTGGACTTGTTACGGGAAAGGCAGCGGTCAACGCCGCACTCGGCGCAGCCTGTGATGATGGCTTGGAGCATTAGTAGTGGATCTCAATCATGATATCCACAGTCTCGCCCGTTGACGCAAAGTTCTCGATCTGGAGACCGAAGAGCGTCGGGACGATGGAGCTGTACCCCGCTTCCGGACTGGCCTTCGTCAGGTCCGCGTCCTGGGCAAGCGTGCCCTTCACGAGCTGGGAGGTGGTCGTGTTCCCGTCCACGGGGTCCACGACTACGAGGCTAACGTCTCCGGCCGTGATAGCGCCAGAGCCGTCGTAATCGTAGGGGAACCAGACCACGTACTTCGCGCCCGGAGGAGCTACGATGCCCGAGATGAATCCGTTAGCCGAATGACCGTCCGACTTGTAGCGCATGAGATTTCCGCGCAGGGTTTTGACGGCTGTAGAGGCCGTAACCCACTCGCCATCCTTCTGAAACTCTAGTGCCATAGCTTATTGTCCTCTGACTGCTTGGGGGGTGGGAAGCGGTAGTCCTCCGGCCATTAGACCTGCGGCTACCTGATTGTCGATGCCGCCCTGTGCCGAGACCCCAGGAACAGGGGCCTGGGGGTCGGCCTGCTGGGCCTGGGCCTGGAGGCGCTGGGCGATGCGTTGGTGCTTGACGATGGCCTCCTCGAGGAGTACCTGGTCTGCCCTGTCGTCGTTGACGCCGATGTCCGTGTACGTCTGGATGTACGAGGTATGGTTGTCGGACTCCAGGACTGGGATGGCCTCGCCGGTATGGAGAGCCCTGATGTAGCGCTCGAGAGGCCCGCGCGCGTCGGGGTAGATGTCCATGAACTGGTCGATGTCCTTCCAGCCCAGGGCCTTTAGGATTCGGCGCCGCGACTCGTCCACCATGCGGAGGGCGGAAGGGCTCTGGAAGTTGGCCGCGTCGTTGACAAGCATGGTGTGCGCCGTCATCAGGGCCTCGAGCGTGTCGGAGCGGCTCTGGTTCTCGAGGGCGCTGGCGTCCAGGCGAATGGCCATCGGCGCGTTGGGCACCGGGATGTCTACGTGCTGGGTTTCCGATACGACTACCGTGGTAGTTTCGCCCAGGAGTGCGCGCTGGCGGAATATGAACATCTGGCCCATCGCCTTGAGCGTCCGCGCAATGACACGGAGCCTGTCCCGTCGCCTGTCCCCCGCAGCCTGGAATAGACCTGCGGCCTCGGTCGCGCTCTTCTCCGGATTGGTAGAAGTGCCACGGTCGAGCGGTCCTACGCCTGTCACGTCATCGTAGAGAGAAAGGAGAATGTTAAGGGTGGCGATGTACTGCGAGAGGGCCGTATTCCGCTCGACCGGGCGCATAGTCGCGTTAACGCCGCGTGGGTTCTCGGCTCCGGCGTCCTGGCTATCGACCTCGATGTAGATGTCCTCACCTGGTTGGGCGCGGATGATCTTGTCGATTTGCTCCTTCTTGATGGCCTCCCGCTCGTAGAGGTTGATGCGGTTCGTAGTCTCCAGCTCGTGGAGAATCTGGTCGAGAGTCCGGATGATGGAGCGATAGACCGGAATCCAGGATGCGACCTCTGGCGGGGCGAAGGCCTCGCCTGGTGCTGGGTCGAGGGCACGGTCGATGTAGAGTTCTGGGGTCTCTACTTCCGAGGTCACGACGAGCGTGCCCAGGATGGGAGTCTTCCGCTTCCTAGGGTAGAGCCCGTCCTCGGGCGAGACGAAGTAGGAGACGGGCACCTTCGGCGCGTCGCTGTACTCTACGCCCAGGTCGAAGTCCCCGTGGAAGACCTCGGTAATCGTGACTGTCTCCCAGGCCTTCCGCTCGAGTTCGTTCTCGATGTAGTCCTGGAGGATGTCAGGGGCCGAGCCCGCCTGGACAGTGTACGTGTGCCAGGAGAAGCGGTTATGGTGAGGCTCGTAGCCACAGACCTCAGAGTCGAGGATGTCCCAGCTCTGGACCGCGCCGAGGATGGGCCCCTTGCCCTGGCGGAAGCGTGCGCGGACGCCGTAGTAGCTCTGGGTCGGGAGCAGCGCCGCGATTTTCTCGATGGCGTGATCCATGCCGGACGTGGCCGCTACCGAGTCTAGGATGGTCTGCTGGTTCTCGACATGGCCGACAGCCTCGCCGACCATAGGCTCTGGGCGCCAGGACGGGGTGCCCAGGGGCGTAATCTGGACAATGATCTGACGGAGCCGCGACAGGAAGATGTTCGCCGCCGTGTCCGAGCGCCGGGTCACGCTGACCAGCTTCGTCGGGTGCGGGTGGTGGGTGCTCAGACCTCCGGGCGGCAGCTTCTCGTAGTCGGGCCGGTGCCGTGTAATCGAGAGCATCCCCGTATACAGCTCGCCGATGTCCTTCTGATAGGACGTGACCTCGGCGCGCGAGGCCGTCATGGCCCGCTGAACTGCATCGTTCAGGACCTGCCTCGCCTCGTCGGTCAGGGCGTAGATCTTCGGGCGCCGTGCGGCCACTTGGCTACAGGGCCTGCTTCAGGTAGCGGACGGCGTTACGGAGGGCAGGGATAGTCCTGCCGATAGGCGCTTGGTACTTGCCTTCAGCGTTGGCGAGCTTGAGCCGCTCTAGGATGTCGCAAAGGACAGCGTAGTCCTCGGCGAGCTGGGAGGTCTGGGGGGCCGTCGGCTCGGGCGCCTCGGAGGTCAGGGGGGAGTCTTCCGGTAGCATGGTGAGTGCATTATAGTGCCATCCGCCCCGATGTCAAAGGATTAGAGGGAAATATAATGCCCTACCGAAACTACTCGTCGAAGAAGTCGAAGTCAGCGTCCGGCAGGTTGGCCGAGGGACCTGTGGCCCAGTCCTCGTTC
>Ga0208794_1000587_pt1 | contig 22387 bp, 24 predicted proteins | sample 32_taG_FD_184106 | JGI IMG/M metagenome (GOLD analysis project Ga0208794, IMG submission 184106) | Marine viral communities from the Gulf of Mexico - 32_GoM_OMZ_CsCl metaG (SPAdes) (version 2) | ecosystem: Environmental > Aquatic > Marine > Oceanic | place: Atlantic Ocean: Gulf of Mexico... | reverse complement strand
TTAATTTAAAATTATTACAAATTTCTTCATATGTAGATGGGCTTGTATTGAATAAATGAAAGTTAAATGTAATAGGTTGACCAGAATCTGGATAGTTATAATATTTTGGTCTTTCTATTCTTGCACTTCCAGCACCTCCTGCTGAATCTGGACCTAAACCAACTACTTCAGATAAAGCACCAACTAGTTCAGCAATATTGGTACCAGAATTAATAATATTTTGAATTTTACCTAAATAGTTCGGGGGAGAATCACTAAACTGATTTTGAAGGTTATTTACCTCATTATTCATATAAGGCATTTTGTATTTAAATCCTGTTGAACCTACCAAATACAATCTTTGATAGGGAAACAAAACAGATTCTAAATCCGGGTCTTTAAAACTGTTATAAATTTCTTTTAACTTAGATGCTTTTTTAGTTAAATTAGAACCAAAATCACCTATTTCTTTTGTAATATTTCCTATCAATCCTAGGTCTTCTTCTTCCACCAGGCTTTCCTGATCTGGTGTACCATCTTCATTTAAACCTGCAGCATCACCAATTGGAGATAAAAATGATCTTATACTAGTACCAGCTTGTCTAAAAAAAGAAGCAATAGACTCTTCATTTAATCCAAATTTTTCATCTGCAAATTCCAAACCCGCAGCTAAAGTATATAACCCCTGAGCAATTAAACTATTGACCAAAAAGTATTTTTCTCTTAATTCAATATATGGTACTTCATCATTAATATCTGATTTATCATATATACTTTTTCCTTCTTTGCTTGTAATAGGTGAAATAGTCCAAGGGTAATCTCTTACTATATTAACTAACTGAACTTTCTTTCTAAAATTATTATTATTAGGATTACCTTCTAAAAATGTATTTCTTATTTTAGAAAAAGGCGGTACGGATTTATTTGCAGTTTTTATATTACCTTCTTCATCTCTTTGAACCGGTGTCGGTGAATTTTGCAATTGAAAGCTACTATCAAAGCCTGCTTCACCCGGTATAATTAAAGGTGTATATTCGTTACCTTGTTCACCTGGAGCGTTTCCTAAGAATTTAAAATTTAAAGGTGTACCCATTAGTATGTTCTAACTCCTTTCCTAACATTGTCTCTAAATGAATCAACTGACCCTCCACTTGTATCAAAATTGTTTACCGTGGTACTTGAATTATTTGGTGCTGTAATAATGTTTGCCTTTTCTTGTTGTTTAATTGCTTCTAATTGTTGTTCTTGAAGCTTAATACTTTTATTTGTAGTATCATTTAAAGTTTCAAGATGTCTGTTTAATGTATGTGACCAATGATCAGGACTAACACTATATCTAGACCCGTCTATGTGTGTCCTTTCCTCGGTTTCCATTTCAGCGGGCATATAAAAATACTCAAATTCATGCACCGATTGAGGTTGTTCTTCAGGTTCTGATTTTATATCATAATCACCTTCAATAAATTTCTTTAACTCATTTTTATAAAATTCGTCTTGCTCTTCTGGGGTAATTTCATCTTTTTTAGCTTCTTTGTTTATGATATCATATAACCCAGATTCTTTTAACCTTTGTATTGATTCTTCCCCAGCTTTTCTTCTTTCATTTATTTCGTAATCAACTATTTCTTGAAATGCTTCTTTCATCGACATTGTACTGTCAACTGTTTCGAAACCATACGGGTTATTGTATGCACTTTCTAATCTTTCCAAAAATTCTTCTTTACTCTCCCCAACATCTTTTTGTAAAAATTGAGCTAACCCTTTTATATCTTTAAAATTTTCATCGCTAGAAATATCTTTTTGAAGTTTTTCGATTGCCTCTCTTATTCTTCTATTTTCTTTGGCGATTTCTAATTGTTTTTCCATTGCTTTAACTCTTGGGTCATTTCCATATATACCTTCGACTACTGCATTGGTAAGCATATTTCCAAAATCAGCTGGATTGGTAAGAGTTTTAAGTAATAGATTAAATCTGTTTAATTGACCTTCTAAACTAAAATAATATTTAAAACCATCTTGTTGAATTTTTTTAAATTCATCTTGATAATCTTTCATCATTTTATCAGAACGAGCATTTCGTTCTTCTTCAGTGGAATCAAACCATTGATATATATCATACACAGAAGCACCTATACTTGCTAAAGCTAATGCTATAGGACCTCCTTTAAGAAAAGATCTTGATATAGTACCTAAAGTACCACCTAATAACCCCCCAGAAGCACCCCCTAATAAAGGTGCTAAAAAACCGCTAAGTTTTTTCCATAACCCTCCAACAGCTCCAGAAACTAAACTAAACCCCTTATCAAATAAAGTTCTTAACATACCTAAAGGTACGGATAATAATTTCATTAAACCTTCACCCGTTTCTTCTTTTTTAGGTTGTACTTTAGATGTAAGTTTTTCTAAACTTTTCTTTATATTATCATTAAAAATACCAGAAAGTTGTTTTAATGCTTCTTCAGAAAATTGTTTTACGCTAACTGTAACACCTTTTGGCTTTACTTTTCTTGGTCCTTGAGTATTTTCTTTAGTAGGAAGGTTAAGTTGTTTCTTAACCTGTTCAATTTCACTTTCATCTTTTTCATATCCTTGAAGAGTTTCTATCAATTTATCGTGGAACTCTGTTTGTTTATCCACGAATCTGGCAAAATCACTTTGAAACTCTGCTGCGAATATTGACGAATCCATTGCTTAATATTATTTATCAATAATACTCAAGCAAACAGGTCATTTGTTATGTCTACCATAACTCCATTTATAGTAGATAATTCATTTTCTTCAGTCTTGATTGCATCCATGTAATCAATTATTTTTTTAGTAAATGCAGATGGTAATTCTTCAACAATAGTAAGCTTATTATCATATGTTAATGATGTAAGATTAAATTTATCGCTATCTAATGTTATAGATTTAATATATTTGATAAATTCACTTACAAATAATTCTGCCATAGCATTATTTTTATTTTTGTTCTTAATTAGAGAAGTTACAGATTTATTAATCTTAGCTTCGTAATCTAAATTTGGTACTTCTAGTTCTGCAGAAAGATTATCAAGAGATACGGTTTCTATATTTTTAAAATTAGAATAATCATATTCTTTTAAATTAGATAATAATTGATTTAAACTAACGGTCTTTTTACCTACCTTAAAAGTAGAGCCGGTCATGCTTAATTTATATTGTAAAACAATTGCAAACTTATCTACATTTTTTAAATCTGATAATTTAATATCTTCTTCATTATTATTCACAATAACACTGTTAAAGATATTATTGAATTGTACTATGTCATAACTATTATCCGGTACTTTAGATAAAAGCTCTTTTTGTTGTTTTAATGTTAAAGGAGCAAATTTTATTTCTTTACCCAAAGAAGGTAAAAATATATCTAAACTCTTTTTTTGGTTAGCTTTCTTGAGTTTATCAATTAATAAATTTGCGTCTGACATTTTATCTATTTAACGGTATGTTCAAGCATTTCCAATACCTCTTTCTTTAAGTAAGGAGTATTATGCTTTACCCAAGTGTTACTTTCTCTATCATAATAAAAACAAGCTAACTCACCGACCTTTTGACCAGTTAATACAGTTTGCATATATGCGTAAAGACTCAATTGCAAAGCGTATGTACTAAACTCACATACGGTCATATGAGATAAAGGAGGTAACATCCAATCACTATATTGATTTACGAAAGAGAATCTTTTGTTTGTTTTAAAATCGTATAGGTTAAAATATTTTTTATTATCTTCAAATACGTCAGTTGTACCAGCTAGCTTATATTCATGAAGCCACAATCTCTTTTCAGGTTCAATCTTTGAACGATCTGGTGTCCAAATATCTTCAATAGGCTTAACGTATTTTTTATTATCTTCTTCTGAAACTTCTTCACCTTTCAACCAATTTTCCATTACAAGATGAATAGATGTACCGTAATCACAAGCTTCTTTATTAATCTTCTTCCATCTTTCTTTAATTTCGTCTTGAGATACACCTTCTTTATCAGCTACTTTTTTAGACATCTTTTCTAAATCAAAAGGTTTTTTAAATTTTCCTATAAGAGTGGTAGCGCTAGTATATTTTTCACCCGTATGTATATTAGTATACGAATGCTTCGCTTCGTCGAAATGAATCATTTAACTATAATAAGACTTATCAGAATAAATCTACGTCATCATCGTCGTCTTCTTCTTCTAATGATATTTCTAAGTCTTCCATACCATCAACGAGAAGTTGCATTAAACATACTATATATTTTCTTCTCTTTTGTTTGAAAACTTCAATAAATTCTAATTGAACTAATCTTGAAGTTATAGGCCCGTAATATTTTTTGGGTATATACATTAAAATAGACCCATTTTCAGGGTCTATTAAAGTATTTTGACAAAACTCCTCACAAATAGATCTTGCAAGATCTAGTGTTTTATCATTCATGTAATTATTTATTGTCTTACTTGAGGCGTACTACTATAAAAATGAGCACGTGCTTCTAACGCACCGGCAGATCCTTCGCAACTTAACTGATCAGTATTAGTTAAACCCATTACGGTAAATTGTGTACCGTCTTTTACGGTAAAAGCTTCAACAGATGCAGGAGCTACAGACTGACTGTTACCGTGTTTAAAAGTAATATCTCCACCTGTAATGTTATTAATTACGACTTCACTGCATGTCAATGATTGGTTAGGTTTAACGTAGTTGTTAGCACCGGTTAAAGTAAAATTAATATTGAAACATTGATTAATGTTTATATATCTTGTATCAGACTGTCTTGTCGGCATATTATTATTTATTAACCGTATGGGTTATATTTACCGGATTCTTTTAATTCGATATTTTGATCAATAATTTTAGTAACTATACTTCCTCCTGACTTTATATCTTTAGCCAATATAGGATATAATGCTCTATTTAGATCCCACTTCTTGCATGCATGATACTTAGCTCTCTCTAAAGATCTAAAGTAAATAGGGTGATCATCATCAGTATTATTCCAACTACGGTTCAAACGAATTCCGCACAAAGTAGGTACATATGTTTTTTCTTTGAATTCTTTTTTAGTAACCGGATCAATTTCGCCTTTTTCGTATCTCAATATAGTTATATGGCACGTATGGTAATCTCGTATAAAATATACACCATTTTTATCATCATCGTGCCATGTATGCCAATATTCAGCTTTAGATTTAGGTTTAGAAATAGATCTTCCCATACCTTATAATAGCATATCCATGCAATATATCAATTATAAACCCACACGTGCACTTTTTTCTTTTCTAATGCTTTAGGAACAAATCCTTCTTCAACAATATAATTAATAGTTTTGTCTATCAAGTTGGGGTGGTTCTCTCTATCAGTATCAGTAGGTAATTTAATAAAAATATTTTGGTTATTAGTTAAAGCTACATCAATACCTCTTATTGAAAAATATTTAGACCCGTAAGTCAAAAGTTTCAAATCCGGTACAGATTGAAAAAAGTTTTTAACTTTGCCCATAACATTATTATTTAAGCTTCAATAAATCCATCTTTTAGTGAATATACAAGCTCTCCTTCACTACTACTTTTTGTACATAAGAAAACTTCCTTAATTTCTTGAAGACGCCAATCGATCTTTTCTTGCACCTCTCTATGAGCATCCATAGCAGTATATGCACTGACATCAATAATATCATCAGATCCGGTAATCATAGTTTCAGCATCTTTGACACTGACCACAACCTTATATGCGTTTGTTTTCATATAAGAATATTATAGCGATAAACTAACTTAAATCAACTAAATATTTGTATGATAGGAATAAGTTCAATCGTTAAAGGTTTGGCTGCTCCAATATCTAGTGTGATTAATAAATTTATATCGCGCAAGGAGGATCAGCTGAGAGCTCAGGCGGAGATTGAAAGGATACAAAAAGATTTTGAAACTAAAATTTTAGATAATCAAAATAATCTTTTATCTGCTCAAAAAGATTTAGTATTAGCTGAAGTAAAAGGTCATTGGTTTCAAAGAAATTGGAGACCTGCTCTCATGTGGGTTATCATACTTATCATTGCTAACAATTATCTTATCGCTCCCTTAGTTAATCAAATAGCTACAATGTTTGGTAGTGGAGCTATTCTCCCGTTGTTAGACCTACCGGATAAGTTATTTAACTTAATGACAATAGGGTTAGGTGGCTATGTTGTAGGTAGAAGTGCTGAAAAGATAGTTCCTCAAATGGCAGAAACAAAAGCATTAATTGCATCAGGTACAACTCCTGAGCAACTAGAGGAAAAGAAAGTAAAGAAAGCTCAATATCAACATGCAGTTGCAACTTCAACAATTAGAAGAGAAACACCTAATATTGGTCCTAAATTCTAAATAAAGCTGTAGAAGTACCTCTCTTAAAGATAGCTAGTGATGACCACTTATCTAGAGAGGTATTTTCATATAAAGAAACTTTAGGTCTTGGGTGTAAAAAGTGAATTTGGCTAGCTTCTACTTCATAATCCCCAACTGAAGCACAATAAATGTGAGAGTACTTATCAGAATGACTTAAAGACATTTCAACATCTTTAAAATTTTCCTGAACTAATTTATATATAGCAGGTAAATTAGTAGTACCGGATTCACTATATAATTTCATTAGATCTTGTTCAAAGCTCTGAGGTTGGACAAATTTAACAGTTTTAGATACCCTATTAGTTTTTTCATAAGGGCTATTATGTGTAGAAAAGTATTTTTCTAACAACATTTTATTATCATTGTCCATATATGTATTTATTTAAAATAACGTGAATGTAATTGCAAGATAACCAAACAATTAAAAAATCTTTTACCCCAGTAAAATTTAAAATACTAAAACCCAAACTAACCCAGAAAAATACACAAAATATACAACCTGATAATTTACCTAAAAAAGGACTTACTAAAGATAACATAGAATCAAATTCTGAATTATCGAATATATCTTGTTTAAAAAATATTTTAGCTAATGTAATTTTAAAAGGTGAATAAAACCAAAGTAATGTAACCCCAGAAGCAGGTAAAAAGGTAGATAAAATAGAAATTATAAAACTACTCATTTAATTTCTTATAAGCTTTAACTACAAAAGCACGAGCAGCATTTATAAAAGAATGTTTTATTGTATTTAGCCTACAACTAGAGCACCCTACTTTTGATTCAGCTTCTACTCTTTTATCGAATTCTTCTAAAATATCCGTCCTATGAGGGAAAAAATTCCATGAATGGTCGTTTTTATCCAAAAATTTTGTAGTAGAAAATTTATCATTATATTTTTCTACAATAATGTCTTTATTTTGGATTACCCATTCTTTGTTTACATCAGGAAGCTTCATCCAAAAAGAAGTTCATTATTGCTACCTTTATCGTAAACTTTACTCCAACATTCACCGCAAAGCTGACCACAACCTTCTACATAAAAATTTCTATAATCAATATGAGTACTTTCAGTATAAGGTGTATCAGTACCACAAAGAACGCATTTGTCTAGCTTTGCTCCATCGGTCTCTGTAATCATTTCACTCATAAAAATATTAAAGCTTATATACTAAATTTATCAACTAAAATATATACCGGTTAATAATACTTGAAATTGAGAGTTATGTGCTGCACTTTGAAAATACAATAAACGAAAAGTATTGTTAGAATTAACTCTTAACACACCAGAATCAGTAAATCCTAAGTATTCATTATTTGCTATAGCAGAAAACGACATTACTGTCCACGGACCATTATCTTCATCGCTTCCTTCACCATAATTGGTAGCACCATCTTCAGCCCATGACCCTAAAAGACCCGCATTTATAGCATCATAATAAAGTTGTTTATTGTAACACTTATAACTAACAGCATTTATATTTAAATTATTATAATCTTCAAAATTTGAAGTAATTCCAGCTGATTCTAAAAATCTACGTAAATATGAACTTGTATCAGTAGCTGATCCCAAAGCAATTGTTCTCCAACGACTGTTAACATCTTTCCCGGTAAGACTCCAATTGTTAATTATTTGACTTCTATCTGCACCTGTATTATAACCTCCCCCGGTAACACTATTATTAGGCTTAAGCCAGTAAGCTATTTTTAAATTACCCACAATACTTTGAAAGCTCTTTTTAGAATTTACTGCAGGGGGAGGGGTTCGTGTTAAGTTACCGCTTGAATCAGCATATACCAACCCTGTATCCCCAGAAGCCAAATTTCTTACTCTTGCAGAAGCTAAATTAGGAGCATCAGCATTTTCTATAATATCATCAAAAGAAATAGATCTTATATTACTACCAGCTACTCTCCCTAAAACGTTATTGTCATCAACATTAATACTAACTTGTTGAGCAGCAGTTCCTGTTGGGTTTCCAATAATAGAATTACTATCTACTATAGGTAAATTTGAAGCTGAAACATCACCTAAAGCAATTTCATCATTACCATTAATAATAATAGATGAACCATCTACATTTACATTAATATTGGATGACGAATCCAATGATAAACCAGCACCTAAAGTACCACTTAAGCCACATTCGGTGTAACCAGATGCATCATTATCACTTCCCGTACCATCAGCATTTCTAGCGTATAAACCACTATCAACTTTAATTAAATCACCAGGCTGTACACCTAAATTAATCGCATCAGCAAAAGAGGATAATGTACCTAAAAATTTATTACCGGTAGCAAAGCCTCCTGCAGTGATACCATCACCTATAAACACTCTATTGGTGTCGGTGGTATAGCCAAGTTCACCTTGAGCTAAGGTGGTTCGTTTTCTATCGGCATCAGATCCTTTTCTTATTAAAGACCTTATAATAGTATTATCAGTTATTTCTATATTGGCCATATTATCTAAATTTTAAAATTTGAGCTATTGTTATAGTTGAACTATCATTAGCTATGAGCGTTTTAGCTTCAATACCAGGTATGATTAATTCTTCTTGAGGTAATTCAGAAGTACCTGTCACTTTAAATGAATTTTTAAACACACTGTTTAATCTACTTACATCAGGTGAACCTACTTCACTATTTGTCGTATATTCAAAAGGTGAAGGAACACCAACACCAACTCTGTTAAGAATACCATCTGTTAAACCAGAATAATTAGAAATGAAGTTTAATATATCACCATCTTGTGTAACATTATATGCAGCGGAAAATGTTGCATTACCTTGTAAAGCATTCAATGTAGCTGTAGACGTAGCATTACTACTATCTCCACTTGCAGATAAATCTACCTCTATAAAAATTGAATCAATACCTCTGTATGATGCATTATTATAGACTCCATTTGGAGCTGCACCTGAACCATCTATATCATACCAAACGACGTACCTCTTTCCAGAATAATCATAAATTATAAAGTATTGACTATTTGTCATTGAACTTTTACCTGGAAAAGCATCAATTGAGTGAACACTTTTTATACCTTCTGTACTTAATGATTGAGTTGATGTGTCTAAATTTAACCAACCGTAAAAATTAAGAGGGACTTTACCTGTTGATTGTTCTCCGGCACTGTAAGAGCCGCTTGAACCTGATGGGTTAAGTCTTAAATCAGCATTTGTATAACCAATAGAAGCAGTTGAGTCTATTTCATATGAAAAATTATTAAAGGTTGCAAACTCTTCATTGTAAGTTGAAGAATAACCTTTAAACATAGACATAATACTTAAATTATTTCCACTGCTCCATGCTTCAAATAGTCTGTAACCTTTTAAATCAACAGCGCTGTTGATAGCGTCTATAACGTTTTGTTTTAAAGTACCTGCAGTCCCATCCCATGTAGCTATTTCAGTTTGAAATAAAGGATAAGTTGATATAAACGTGTTTTGTTCTCCAGTATCATCTGATATAAAAATAGCTACTGTTGTGCCGTTAAAAGCAGGTAATAAAAATGCTTTATTTTTATAATAATCATTACCGGTATCATCTGTAATAGAAAAATCAGTTAATTGAATTGTAATAAATTCACCTTGATTAGAAACATTAGCTGCAGGTAATGATGTGGTTGTAATCTGTCCTGGGAATGTTTCAGAATTAAACCCAAAAAATGGGTCAATTAATTCACCTCCACTCAATGCTACAGTTACATTATCTAAAGTTACAGCATTAGCTTGTTTAGAAGTTACATTAATATTTCCTCCAGCAAAATTTATTTTGCTTTCATTAATTTCTGATGTAGCTACAGTATTAATACTGTTTACTATACCATTAGCAGCAGTTACATCAGAAATAGGAAAGTCAGGTGTGTTGTCTAACTTAGCCTTATCAACCTGACTCATGAAACCTGCATCTGTAGTAGTAGCTACTGTGTGATGTAAGCCTCCTGTTGATGTTTCAAAAGTTAATGAACCATGAACATCGTTAGTTAAATTTCCAACACTAAGAGGACCGGAGCCAACGTTAAGTAATGTTGTTGTATCAGTGTCGGTATCTAAAAGTAAATAGGGGTCTGAACTTGTATCTAACGCTAACCCAACACCAACTGTTGTAATTTTAGTTGAACCTGGTACAACTCTTAAAGTATTAGCCCCACCATAATATTCAATAGTTGTGCCGTCAACTCTAGGACTAAGCTGCATCCAGCTGTTAGTTAACAATGAATTACTTCCACTTAAACTATAAAGTAAATTATTATCAAAAACTAGATCACCTAATTGAACTTTGTCTTGTAATGCATTAGATGTTCTGCTATTTTGGTTAAAGTTTTTGGTACCAACACTGTTACCTCCAGTAGTGGAACCATCACCAATAAAAACTCTTTTTGTATCGGTTGTATAACCTAACTCACCTTCTTCGAGAATTACATTTAATCTCTGAGAATTTTTCCCTCTTCTTATTTTTATCTTAGATGCATCTACCGTGGGCATATATGATTATTTATTACTTTAGTCTAAATCTAAAGATTTAGTGAAGTCATATTCATCAATATATTTGCTAATGAGATCTTTTTGAATTCTAAAAGTTTTATTTATATTGTTTTTATTTTCACTAAAAACATATGTTCCATGCAAATAAACTTTAGTTACCTTAGTGATAGCAGCGATAGAATTACCGCATTCTTCACTTTTTCTTAACATGTAAAATAGGACTAACTTACCATTAATATTAGACATCGAGGATTTTCTGTACAAGGATTTCTTCAGGCTTTCCTTCTCTTTCCTTGTTTAACTCAGAAACAAAAGTACCGACCTTTAGATCGTAAGGACCTTGCCAGTGATGAAGTTCGACCTTCTGACCCGGTAAAAAGTTAATATCAACCCCCATGTCCAAATATGCTTCTACTTTATTACCATCGACTTCAATTATTACACCATAACCATTCATAACAAAAATGTGACCGTCTTTTGGCGTTACGTAGTCTACATTTGTTTGATCTGGTTCAACTATTACAGGGGTTTCTTCTACTTTACTTTCTACTATTTCATCTGTCCTTACAAAACTCTTTACTGCTTCTGCAGTCTCATAAAAGTTTACTGTACCTGATAATTTAGGTACCGGTGTGGTTGTAGGGGTAGAAGTTACTGTAGGAGTTGAGGTAACTTGAGGTGTTGGTTTAGAAGAATTTTCAAAAGAAGTATTGATTGGTTTATAACTATACTCTTTCTTATCAGGTTTTTGAAAATCTTTACTATATGGTGACTTTCTATATCCGTTTGAAGTTCTAGTCGGTGTAGTAGACGGAGTTTGTCTATAAACGTTTTGAGGTTTAGGAGAAGGGGTAGGTGTGGTAGATACAGTTTCTTTTTTCTGTACATACGGTGACGCTTTTTTACGTCCTCTAAAAAATCTTAAAAGCCAACCAAACATACAAATAATTAATTGACTTTATAGTAAATTTCAACTATACTATTTGAGTAATTATACCGTTAGTAATAGTTAATGTTGCAGTGCCCCCGGGGGTGCTAACAACTAAATCTTGCGTAGACCCCCGTAAATCATTTATAATGATTTCCCCAGCACTGAGAGAAATGACTGACAAATTAGAATAACCTGTACTTAAGGTTTCAATACCAGAAGTAGAGTTATATGTTGAATCAATAAGATCACGAAAATTACTTTGTGAAGGTACATCTCCAGTATCAAAATAACTCTTTAAAGTATTAATTGTTTTTCTAGCCATTTCTTATATTTATAAGTTTTAGCAGCAGCAACCACAAGACGTTACAGAAGACGTAGCGCTTGGAGTTGTACAACAACTACTATAGTTATTACTACATGTAGTATAGTTACACCCTGAAGTTTCACAACATGATGTATGACAACCGGTTGCTCCTCCGGATGTGCATGATGTGGTATTTGGGGTTTGACATTGGCTACTACTTGAGTGGCCACCGCAGCAAGATGAATAATTACATTCGCTCATATAACTATTTATAGATTTATTTCTAAATATACTCATAATAATATATTTATTATGTAGCTGGCGGTTCGGGAGCTGGTTCTGGTGCGGGTGCTGCACCTTCACCCCCCGTTACATCAGCTCCACCTCCTTCAGGTGGAGGTCCAAAATCAGGAGGAAGACTAGAGCCACCACCGGTTGGTGCCATACCACCACCGGCTTCTAAACCTTCACCTTCCCCTTCGGCTCCACCAGAGGCCATAGCCTCTCTCCAATTAGGACCTGATGCTTGAATTTGAGCTAACTCCCACTGAAGTTCTGTATCCTTTCTTAAAAATTCTCTGTTAGCTTTTACTTCTAAGTCATCCCAACCTAGATATTTCTTTTGAGCCCATGTATTAGAAACAAATTCATTATTACTTAAATTACTCCAATTATTAACTCTGAGTTCGAGCTTTTGTTGCTCTCTCATCTCAAAGAAATTAGAAGGTACGTTAAATGTTAAATCTAAATGTAATTCTTTGAGATTAAATTTCTCCCATAACTTTCTTAATTTAAGATGAGTTATAAATCCATTTTTAAGACCTGCAGCAAACTGCATTTGCATACGTATAATGAAACGTGCAAATTTAAGTTCTTCTCTTAATATATCTGTACCATCTTGAAATGATTGTTCGGGGTTTAATCTAGTAACAGGTACTTTAAGAGACTTATATAACTTCTTCATGAAGTACATTAAGTCTTCCAACTCACCTAAATTTTGACCCCCTGCTAAAGTAGTAACACTTGTACCTTCACTTCCAGCTCTTTTAGCAAACCAAAATGAATCGAGCATCGATTGGGGTGAAAATTTCATTACTTGTCCATTTGAATCTTGATCAAATGTATGTCTGCTCCAGTATTTTTGCTGTAAGTTACGTAAGTATGTTTCAGCTTTTGGAGGTGACATGTTACCCACATCAACATTAAATACAAGCTTCTCTGGTGCTCTTACCAACCTGTAAATAACAATAGCATCTTCAATAAGAGATAATTGTCTATAAGCTCTTCTAGCATTTTCTAAGAAAGGTAATCTTATTGTTTTATTATCATTCCAAATACCAGAGTTAATATATGTAACCTGGTTCTTATCCATAGGAATGAGTTGCATATCCTCAATCTTAGTAGGATTTTGTTCATTAAATACTGGCTTTCTTAAAAGGTACCCCTGAACTATACTATTTTGAATATTACCAAAAATAGGGTCAATAAGTTCAGTAGGAATTTGAACTACACCTAGAATACCTTCTTGTGGGTGTTCTTTATGAATGATGTGTTCCCAATATACTTCACCTTCAACTAAAAGCTGTCTAAAATATTCCCAACCTCTATGTTCAAAGTCAAAATAACTTGCAAATTTTTGAAATTCGTCTTTTAATAATTTTTGTTCTTGTGGTTTAAACTCCCTATTAACAAAATTAAGTTTAATAATATCACCACTAGCATCTTTGTTAATAGATTCATCGCATATTTCATCAAGAGCATCTGCTACCTCAGCAAATGCAGCCATTACTCTATAATCTCTAATTCTAGCTGCTTTATCTTGCTGAATGTTCGCATACATGAACTCCTGAAAGCCCTTGTCCATTGCGATATCACCAACAGCTGAATTATTAATTGGTGTAGATGATGAAATTGATTGGCGTTGTAATGCGTCTTCACGACGACTACCTTCACCTTGAAAAAGTTTATACTTAGGATTTACGTCATTTAGCGTATCAATTGTTTGATAGGACTGATAAGGAAGTCTGCTTTGAACATACTTCATTAACGAACGTCCGAATGTGTTTTTATTTCCTGTTCCCATTATAGTTTAGTAATATTAAGTGCTTGTAGGACGGGTCCTTGTTTGTGTTGGTGTTTGAGTTTTGGTTCTTGTACGTGTCCTGGTTTGGGTTGCGGTTCTTGTTCTGCTTCTCGTTGATGTAGGAGTTACACCGGGTATTGAACTTGTTTGTGTAACTTGAGGTGTACCAGTTTGAGTAGCTGTTCTAGTTCTTGTAAAAGAAGGTGTTGGTGTGTTATAATCACTTTTAGTGGGTGTTTGAGTTGGGGTTCTAGTAGTGGTTGGTGTTTGGGTTTTAGTTCTTGTAGTAGTTGGTGTTTGAGTTTTAGTTCTACTAGTAGTGGGTGATATTGTTAAAGTTGCAGTAACACCTGGTGTGGGTGTTGCGGTTTGGGATGGTGTACGTGTTTGAGTTGGTGTTTGCGTTCTTGTAGGGGTTTGAGATTTACTATTAGTAATAGTATTTGTAATAGTTATAGTTGGTGTAGCTGTACTACTTCTAGTTATTTCAGGTGTACTAGTTCTTGTTCTAGTTTGGGTTCTAGAAATAGTGTTGGTTATAGTATATGTGGGTGTAAAAGTTAAAGTTGGTGTTTTTGTTTGAGTTTTAGTTCTAGTGGGTGTAGGGGAAAAAGTATTGGTTTGTGTTGGAGAGGGGGTAATAAAATGAGGATCTACATTTTGTTTTGCCCAATTAGAACCTTGTTTTGGACCTGGATTTTGAGATCTTAATAAATCTCTAAATGTTGGTATACCTGCCACAATAATATTTATATCTAATCTTTTAAATTAAACATCGATAATTTTATTCCTCGGGGGGTGTATCAAATGAAGTGGTAGAAGCAAAGCCAGTAGAACCAGCCTGCCAATACATTTTACCTCCAATCATTGCGGTCAATGCAGTAGATCTAGACTCAATTACTTGTATATCTTTATGCGTATATCTTAGAGGTCTTTCCTCTCCCATCCATGCAGATAATGAAAACATGTTAGCTACATCTGTAATTCTATTGCATATAGCATAACTCATACTACTATTATTACCAGCATATACTAATCCTATTACTTTCCAAGCTGACAAAGCTGGGTTAGATGCATTAAACAACGCAGAAATAAAACTACCGGAATCTCCCCCTGTTACTGCATCTGTATTACCTCTTACATAAATTTGATTTGTAAATGATATGGTTCCTAAATTACCACTATAATTTATATTAGCATTAGAAGATACAGCATAAGCACTTAAAGCGCAAGAACCACCATAAGGGTTACTACCAGGCCAACCAACCGGGCCTTCAGTTCTTCCAGATCTAAATACCGGGGCACCAGATTCAGTTGTTAATAGACTATCTATTTCAGCATCAGTAGCCCATTCTTGAGGGGTTGAATAATCAAGTAAATATTGTTTCCAACTTGTAGATGCATCTACTACTTCCGATGTATCTAATGAGGTGTCATCAAAGGCAAAACAAGCTACATCTACTTTATTACCTGAAGTGTTAAAAGGGTAAGCTCTTTTAACTCCACCTATTTTTAAAGGATCTAGCACTGATTTAGTAGATGAAAATTTATCATAACTTGATTGCTGGTAAACGGGGTATTCATCTTCCCCAGATGATGGAGTTGTATCATTAGCGCTTAAAAATGACCAATAAACAAGCCCGTTACTATTTCTATATGCTCCGACTTTACCTCCAGCAAAAGTATTACCAGCAATAACGTGACTGTTACTAACCCCGACTAATGTACCGTCTTGTAAATCTATTGCAACGCTACCTAAAGTACCGGTAGATACTGACCCTCCTCCATATCCTGCAGGGGGCATTATACCTACTGATAAACCACCTTGTATTGGTCGTTGAGTTGATCTACTACCGGAAACTGGCATTACCCAAGTGTTAGGATTAGCACTAGGATCAGGCAATGTATAACAACTAGCCAATGCATAAAAATCTAATGAATCGGTAATTTGTACGTCAGTTGGTACTTTTGTACCATCAGATAAAGTTACAAACTCAGGGAATCTATCTAATTCATCTATTTCATTTAAAGGTTGTTTATTTAAAACTTGAAGAGCTATACATACATCACCTGTTTCTTTACCAGCAACTTCTTTTCTACATACACATACAGACTCCCAATTATCGTTGCTTTCAAACAACTCTGTAGCTTTAGCTTTTAATTCATTAAATTGATTAGATGATAAATGGCTCATCTAATATATTTATTAACAACTACCACAACTAGATTGATTTAAATCTAATTCGAGTGTTTTAATTATACTTACTGAATCGAAAATTTCTTTATCATTTCTATATGGGCATTGATGATAATGACCAGAAAAATCATAATCAAAAAGATAACTATCAAGCATTTTAGGTTTTATCTTAGGTTTGTTTGCAACTATGTTTGTATGAAGATTATATCCAAACATTTCAGGAGAAGTACCTACCCAACAAACGGTTGACGGTAACTTAAAGGCAGCAGATGCATGCTGTAAACAACTATCAATTAAAAGTCTTTTTTTCGAGTTTAAAAGAATTGCAAACAGTTCCATGTTAGGTATTTTATTTTTAATTACTTCAGCAGCATCTAAAGTATAACCATCATCCCTTGTAATTTGAATTACATGATAACCGTTACTAATTGCAGCATTTGTGGCATCTATTGCTAATGAAGGGGGCATATCTCTAGTCCAAGTATAATTTTTATCTTGCCCTTCATGCATACCACCACCGGTGTGTATTAAAAATATAGGTTTATTTCTTCTATATTTTCTAGTAAGTTCGAATTGAACCATATTCATTGGTATATAAGGTTCAATTTTATCTTTATCGTATTCTAAATCATACATACTAAACCACGTTTCGTGAATAGGTGTTTTTTTACTAATGTGATTGCTATGATTATAAGGTTCTTGTCTAAAAAATATAGTATCTTTATCTTCAATATAATCTTGATAAAAATAAGGGGTATGACCTAAAGGAAGAACTCGGTCAACATATTCATTGTTAAGAAAAATTTCCGGGTATGAACACGTAACTATTAATTTTCTGTCAGGGTATTTTAATTTTATTGCTTTAACTACGGGGGTGGAAGCAATATTTTTACCTAAACCACCTTCAACATGAAAAATAGAAAATTTAGCCATTATTATTAATTACAATGGCTAAAATAGTAATCAATTACAAACTGCCCATTTTTTGGTTTCCAATATATCAACTCTTTTACTAAGTTGTTGAACTGCAAGAGTAAGAGGAGCAATCATATCTTCGTAAGTCAATCTGTATGCATCATGTTCTTCGGTATATCCTAATGCATCAAAACTAATACCTAAATCTTCTATAGTTTCTTTAATATCCTGAGCTAAAAATCCGTAATTGTCTTTTTCACCTTTAAATGAACCATCACGGCAGCCATATTCAAATTTACACTCTCTTACATATGTTTCTCTATTATCCCATTTATATGAAACAGGTTTCAATTTTTGAATAAATGGTAAACCGTAATCGTCAGTTAAGGTAGTTATATCAGCTTTATCTCTACAATCAGAAACTGTGGACCAAGCTGCCCATACACAGTTACAAACATTATTACTACTATTTCCCCAAACAGTATGATTAGCTGTGTTTGATGGTTTTGTACTTGTACCTATAGCAATTTGATTGTTAACTGTATTACATAATCCGGTATCATAACCAATGTAAGTATTACAGCAAGTATCCATATTACACAACCCACCAGCTCTTCTACCAACATATGTATTATAATCCCCCGCTTGGCCAGCTCCAGCATTATTACCGACAAACGTATTTAGAAATGGACCGGTTGCACTTGCATTTGAATATCCCCCAGAACAATGACCCACCGATACATTACTATTACCAGCAGTTGAACGACACATAGCATAGTTACCTATAGTAACATCTGAATGCGATGAAGTTGAATTAGCTTGAGCAAAATAACCAATATGTACGTTTTGAGAAGTAGCAGTAGGTGTGTTATTGGTTGATACAAAAGATCCAATTCCAATTCTCCCGAGACCTGATGCTCCGCATGAGTTAGCACAAAACCCCACCGATACAGAACAAGCTCCATTTGAACCACCGGACTGTGCGGAATAGCCAATAGCTGTGGTTCCAACAGCCGGAGCGACTCCGGCTGCGCTAAACCCTAAACTAGTTACACATGCTACGTTAGTAGAGGTTAAACCATAATTAGAAAATGCCCCAAAACTAGAACTATAGCAGGAAGTTGATATGCTATAACCAGCATTATTACCAAATACGGTGTTAAAACAACCAGTAGCAGTATTATCTGCCATATTTGCACCAGCACAAAGACCTCCAAAAGTATTATTATTCCGAGGAGAAGATTGAACTCCAAAATCACCACCATTAACTCTAATACCACCGAATTTGGAGATACGAAAGTCACCGTCAGACCCGCAAGCACACAAATATGTTGAACCAGAACCTGACCCAGAATCGGTAACGGTCATTTTAATACCTTGATATGTGGTGACACCTGAACTCCAGGTATCTGTCATCTCGTATATTCCTATAGTAGCCATTTTATATTATTTATGATTTTAATCTTCTAATGCATCTATTCTACATGCTAATTGTTGTACAGCTAAAGTTAAAGGTGAAATTAAATCTGTATATGATAACCTATAAGCATCCTGATTCTCATTATAACCTAACGCATCAAAAGAAATACCTAAATCATCAATAGTTTCTTTAATATCCTGAGCAATAAAACCGTAATTAAATTTTTTACCTTTATTATCTGTATCTCTAATATCCCATTTAAACTTAGCAGGTTTTAATCTATTAATAAAAGTTAACCCATAATTTTCTGGTAGACTTTTAATATCTGTTTTATCCCTGCAATCTGAAACATTAGACCATGATGTATAAACACAATTACATACCGTGTTGCAATTATATCCAAAATTCGTCCTATTATGACAACCACTTGATTGAAGCGTATACGCAAAGTAACCAACACTGATTTCATTACATCTTACTGCCGTACTGCCGTTAACACCTCCTGAGCAAGCTCCAATATATGTGTTACAATCTGAATCGTGTTGACCACCGGTACACCCAGCCTTTGCACCAACATTGGTATTTTTATCACCATTTTGTCTTAAACCAGCGGTATAACCCACAAATGTGTTAGTAAAAAAGGTACAGGAAGCAGAATTATTACCACCGGCGGTATCGCCTATAGCTAAATTACCATTACCATTTCTATCACACTGAAGAGCTGAACGTCCAATGGCTACCTGTGAATGTTGTGTACCATTATAACAAAGTGCTCTAAAACCTATACCTATGTTTGGACTTGTATTTGTAGGAGTACCGATGCACCCAGCTTGACCAATTAAAATCTGATTAGATGCAGTTGAAGTATAACCTGCACATGTACCTATAAAAACGGATCTTACTGTGGAATTCATATTATACCCGGTCCGGTAACCAAGTAAAGTATTACAACTACCAAGACTGCAACACCCAGTGCAAGTACCTATCAAAGAGTTATTTTTACCCTGACCTGTACTACTCCTTCCAGCATATGCTCCTATTGCACTATTACCTGTACATGTAGAATTTTCTATTAATGAAACAAATCCCAAAGCCGAATTATAGGTAGCGGTAAATGTACAACTTGCATCTTGCGCATAATTTAAAGCACTTCCACCAAAAAATGTACTACTAGTACATACATAATGTACACCCATACCGTTAATGTTAAAAGGCGCTGTATAATTAAATTCTATAACTCCTCGCTGGTTGATTCGAGTTTCACCATCTGATCCACAGAACTCCGCGTAATTAGAATCGCTAGCGCTAGCTGTGTCAGTGACGACCATTTTAATACCTTGATAAGTAGTAATACCTGAATTCCAAGTATCGGTTAAATCGTTGATGTAAACTACGCCCATATTATTATTTATTATTTATACAGTAGGTCTTGAGTTTTTATAAGGATGACCTGAAGGTAAACTACTAACCAAGCCCCATTTCCATGCTAAATAACCTTCTGCAGACTCTACATCTGAAATATCAGTACCTGATGTACCTGGTTTCGCTGCTACTGCAAAAAACTCTCCCATACGACCTTCAAGTTCTTGACTTGATCTATTACGCATTAATCTTAATTGTTGGTTTTGACTTAAACTGTTAGAATAATCATTTACAGGGGTGAAGGCATTAGCTCCATTAACTCTTACTGAAATTTGATCACCCGTTTTATTGAAAATAGCAGCAACTATAGTATAAGCATATCTAGTAATACCTGTTGACCAAGACTCAGAATTACCAATGGTATTAGAAATTCTTCCAGAACTTAAAGCATCTAAATCTAATTCACCTGGCCATGAGTTAGAACTACTTGCTGAGCTCATTGCATAATCACGCTTAGGTGATTGATTTGTCTCGTAAGACCATAAAGAATCTTGAGTAGAATTAGTAGCATCATATCTAAATACCCCAATAGCCCAATGATTACCGGTGATATCACCTCCAACTTGTTGTGTAAAATTTGTGCTTTGAATATAATCATTACCATTTGGAAAAGTGAAAACATTTAAACTGTTAGTTGTATTTCCTGTTGTTATACCTGACCCTCCAATAGTAAAACTTGACCCGTAAGTACCGGATTTATCTGTAAGACTTTGTAGTGTTCCACCAGCTGAAGTATAACTGGATGTATCAGACGGATCAATCCATGCACATAAATTGCTTAAATCATCAGGTTCCCAATATGTTATTACAGTTGAAGCTGTTGGTGTCTGAGTTCTAGTTTGTGATGATGTTTGGGTTGGAGTCTTTGTTGTAGTGGGTGTGGGTGTAGGAATAAAATCATAATAAACATATAACTGATTACTATGAGAACTCGGTGTAGGTGTTGGCGATGCTGGAGCTGGGGTGCCAGATCTAGTTCTACTAGGAGTTTTAGTTCTAGTAGGTGTACCTATAGCAGGGGTACTAGTTTGTGTTGGTGTATTTGTGGGTGTTGGTGTGGGGGTTAAATCACAGCTACCGTCATAAACTAAATTGTTTTGACCTCCCATATAACCGTGATAATAACACTCATAACTTATTCTACCAAAATCACCTGATACATCAATCTCTACATCACCGTAATAGTATGTATATGTATTACCATCCTGGCCGGTTTTTGTTCCAGCAGAATCACCACCAACAATTGATATAACGCCTGTTTTGCCGTAATTATAAACTGTGATGGGGTGGCTTGAAGGAATTGATATATTAAACGTCCCGTCTCCTAAACCGTAAGGTGAAGCATAAGATTCAGCATCCCCTCCATTAAAAATGTATGCATTAGTACCTAAAGAATCGACATATTCAATGTTAGTAGTTGATGCATTATTAATACAAGTTTGAGCAGACGCTCTAGTTGTAGTTTGGGTAGGTGTAGGTGTTTGTGATGATGTTCTTGTAGATGTCTGTGATGATGTTCTTGTTTTAGTTATAGAGGATGTTTTAGTAATCGAAGGTGTTCTCGTTAAAGTGCGGGTTATAGTTGGTGTTTGTGTAGGTGATTTAGTTAACGACGGAGTTTGGGTTGACGTCTTTGTAGGTGTATTAGATCTTGTTCTAGTAACTGTGGGTGTTTGAGTAGGTGTTTGGGTGGCTGTTTGAGTCGGTGTAGGTGTCCTTGTTACACCAATGGTTTCTGTAGCTGAAGGTGTAACAGTCGGTGAAACAGATCTTGTAGGTGTTTGGGTATTAGTTCTAGACGTAGTAATAGATAAAGTAGGTGTTGATGTTCTAGTTTTCGTATTAGTAGCTGTTCTAGTATAAGTTTGGGTAGAAGTTCTTGTAGTGGTAGCTGTAACTGTTGGTGTTGATGTTTGTGTAGTAGTAGCAGTTAACCCTGAAGTAACTGTTCTAGTTCTGCTTGGTGATTTAGTTCTTGTAGGAGTGGGTGTGTAGTTTTTAGTTTTAGTGGCAGTGCTTGTATAAGTTGGGGTTGCAGTTGGTGTTGATGTAGTTGTTGATGTTGAGGTACGGGTCGTTGTACTTGACGGGTTATTTGTGCTAGTTTGGGTAGATGTTCTTGTATTAGTTATAGTAGGTGTTGCTGTATTGTGTGGTGTTCTCGTAGGTGTGGGTGTAGGGGTTACAGCGTCATTTCTAGATTGTATATATAAAGGTCTAGATGACCCTTTAGGAAAGACAGTATACCCAGCTGGGTTTGAAACAATTA